>ERZ808046.127-NODE-127-length-97587-cov-7.661635_pt1 | contig 97587 bp, 85 predicted proteins | sample MGYA00380196_ERZ808046 | MGnify/ENA primary metagenome ERZ808046 (study PRJEB31490, sample SAMN06133421) | mouse gut metagenome | isolation source: Z6_2 | host: mice | place: China: Chengdu | collected 2015-05 ... | reverse complement strand
TAACCGCATATGCCCATTGGAAATCGCCTGCGGCGATGGGGCATATGCTTTGACTCCACAACTGTACTGGTCCATGACTAATCAGCGGAGTGATTAGCCATGGTGTGAACAGTAACGGTTCACACCATGATCCACAACAAAAATTCCGGGTGCATTGCAATTTGGAGGAAAATGAGGTATGATAGAATACAGAACCGATTTTGATAAAAGCAGGGAGGTGAAAGGATGGAACTTTCAGGACTTATGATGTCAGTGTCACCAGGATCGATCAACACCGGATTGGAGCTTGCAGTGTTGAACAAAGCTCTGGATACGGCTCAGGATGCCGGAGAAGCGCTGACGGAGATGATGGGGCAGGCGGCAATGGTCCCGGGTCTTGGTCAGTATATAGACGTTCGGGCGTAATGTTTCCGGACTTTCACAACAGCAGAAAGGCATGCTGGTAAATGGCAAAAGAAAACACAGAGCAAAAGAAAAAAAAGCTGGCATTAAAGCTGATCGAGCGTCTGAAGGAGGCCTATCCGGAAGCAGGATGTACGCTGGACTATGATGATGCCTGGAAGCTTCTGGTCAGTGTCCGCCTGGCAGCACAGTGCACCGATGCCAGAGTCAATGTGGTGGTGGAAAAGCTTTACGAGAAGTATCCGGATGTGGCTGCTTTGGCGAAAGCGACTCCGGAGGAGATCGAAGTTATCGTGCGGCCCTGCGGGCTTGGCAAGAGCAAGGCCAGAGATATCAGTGCCTGTATGAAGATACTGCAAGATGAGTATCAGGGAAAAGTCCCTTCGGATTTTGATGCTCTTTTGAAACTTCCGGGTGTGGGCAGGAAGAGTGCCAATCTGATCATGGGCGATGTTTTCGGCAAGCCGGCCATCGTCACGGACACCCATTGCATCCGTCTGGTGAACCGTATGGGTCTGGTGGATGGGATCAAGGAACCGAAGAAGGTGGAGATGGCACTCTGGAAGCTGATTCCGCCAAAGGAAGGCAGCGACTTCTGTCATCGGCTGGTCTATCATGGCCGGGAGATCTGCACTGCCCGTACAAAACCTCATTGTGAACAGTGCTGTGTCAGCGACGTATGTGCGAAAGCAGGCATATAAAAAGGAGCTGCTGCGAAATAATCGTTATACGCCATATCTGGGATACTATTTGTGATCATAGTATCCATATATGGTGTATAAACTGCCTTTCGCAACAGCTCCTTTTTGATACACGTTGTTTAGTAGTTTTCTGCGCTTACTTCAAAATAAGCCTGCGGATGGGCACAGGTGGGGCAGACTTCCGGAGCGCTGGTGCCCACGACGATGTGGCCGCAGTTGCGGCATTCCCATACTTTGACTTCGCTTTTGGCAAATACTTCTGCCATTTCCACATTCTTTAACAGTGCACGGTAACGCTCTTCGTGATGCTTTTCGATGGCTGCGACCATCCGGAACTTCTCAGCCAGCTCTGGAAAACCTTCTTCTTCTGCAGTCTTTGCAAAACCTTCATACATATCGGTCCATTCTTCATGCTCGCCCTCTGCGGCTGCTTTCAGATTCTCTGCGGTATCGCCGATGCCGTTTAACTCCTTGAACCACATTTTTGCATGTTCTTTTTCGTTGTCTGCTGTCTTGAGGAACAGACTTGCGATCTGCTCAAATCCCTCTTTTTTCGCTTTGGAAGCAAAGTAGGTATACTTGTTTCTTGCCTGGGACTCGCCTGCGAAAGCTGCCTCTAAGTTCTTTTCTGTCTGGGTTCCTGCGTATTTGCTGCTCATGTTTTGATTCCTCCATTTTTGTTGTATTTTAATGTTATGTTCTGGCTGCCTTTTGGATCAGGAAGACACCTTTTTTGTTTTTTATTATACAGGGTTTGCCGACGGATCTCAACCATGTTTTACCATATTAGGAAAGATTTCAGAAATCGGCTTGACTTTTCTTCCGTAGTGTTTATAATATGAGAGTAATTCTCATATTTGGAGGGGCAAATGGCATATCAGACAGAGCAGAAACGTATCCTGCTGGCCTATCTGAAGGCACACAGCGAGGAAGCGTTTACCATTGAAGAATTGTGTGAGAGACTGAAAAAAGAACCGGCAGTTTCGGCCGCGCCGGGGAAAAGTACAGTGTACCGGATTATGCCGAAGCTGGTGGAGGACGGGCTGGTAAAGCGGTTTGTAAAGGGGAACAGCCGGAAATTTCTTTATCAGATGGTGTGCGGGGAACACTGTGACAGCCATCTTCATATGAAGTGTTCCGTGTGCGGAAAACTGTATCATATGGAAGACGAAGAAAGCGAGTCGCTGCTTTTGCGGATCAGGAACCGGCACCATTTTCAGGTGGATGAAGCGCGGACAATCCTTTTAGGGCAGTGTGAAAGCTGCGGCAGAGAAAAGGGCAGTGCTCTTAGAAGCGGGAGAGAAAAAACATGAGAAAGCAGTGGTTGAGCAGGAAGAAAATACAGGCAGTTTTTTTGATGCTGTGTCTGGGATGCCTGGTATTTGGATGCGGCCAGCAGACACAGGGCGTGGAGGAGTCTTCGGACCGTCTGCGTATTGTCTGCACAATCTTTCCGGAGTATGACTGGGTAAAACAGATCCTCGGGGAACAGGCAGAGGAAGCAGAGCTGACCCTTCTTATGAAAAACGGCGCGGATCTGCACAGCTATCAGCCGACTGTATGGGATTTAAAAAAGATCGCGGAGGCGGACCTTTTTGTATACGTGGGCGGAGAGTCGGATTTCTGGGTGGAGGCAGCTCTTGCAAACACCAGGAAGCCGGATCGTATAACCCTGAATCTGATGGAGATTTTGGGAGATGCCGTAAGACAGGAGGAACATCTGGAAGGGATGCAGTGTCTTTTGGAAGCAGATCATGAAGAATCTGGACACGGAGAGGCAGAATACGACGAGCATGTCTGGCTTTCCCTTTCCAATGCACAGATGGTCTGTACCAGGATCAAAGAAGCTTTGTGCAGTCTGGATGAAGAAAATCGTACCATATACGAAAAAAATGCAGCCGCCTATGAGGAAAAGTTAAGAAACCTGGATGAAGAATACAAAAAAGCCGTCCGTCAGTCGCCGGATCCGGTGCTTCTCTTCGGGGACCGCTTTCCTTTTCTGTATCTGGCCAGGGACTACGGGATCACCTGCTATGCGGCGTTCTCCGGCTGTTCGGCGGAGACGGAGGCCAGTTTTTTCACCATCACGAATCTGGCGGAGAAGGTGCAGAAGCAGTCCCTTTCGGTGGTTCTCGCCATCGACGGATCGGATCAGAAGATCGCCCGGACCATCGCCGACAACACAAAGACCAGGGATCAGAAGGTGCGGATACTGGACTCCATGCAGTCCGTAAGCGGCAGGGAGATCGAAGAGGGAGCAAATTACCTCTCCATTATGGAACGGAATCTGGAAGTGCTCAAAGAAGCGCTTCCGGCTGGGAAAGGAGCGTAAGATGGCACAGCTTTTATGCAGGGATGTGGTGCTTGGATATGAGGGCAGAGCTGTGGTGCAGCATCTGAATTTTGAGGTGAACGAAGGAGATTATCTGTGTATTGTCGGGGAGAACGGCTCCGGCAAAAGTACGCTGATCAAAGCGCTCCTGGGGCTGAAATCGCCCATGTCCGGAGAGATACGTACAGGAGATGGTCTTGAAGCGGACAGCATTGGTTATCTGCCTCAGCAGACGGTGGTACAAAAAGATTTTCCGGCGTCGGTACAGGAAATTGTTCTGTCCGGATGTCTGGGAAGATTCGGATGGAGGCCGTTTTACGGGAAAAAGGAAAAAAATATGGCAGACAGGCAGATGGAGCGCCTTGGCATCACACATCTTTCGAAACGGTGTTATCGGGAATTGTCCGGCGGTCAGCAGCAGCGGGTTCTTCTGGCCCGGGCCCTGTGCGCCACCAGAACCATGCTGCTTTTGGACGAGCCGGTGGCAGGTCTGGATCCGGTTGCAGTTCAGGAAATGTATGAGCTTTTGGAGGAACTGAACCGGGAAGAAAAGATCACAGTCCTGATGGTGTCCCATGACATCCGGGCGGCTGTCACCTATGCGGACCATATACTTCATATCAGTGAACAGCCGCTTTTTTTCGGGACAAAGGAAGATTATGTAAAAAGTGAGGTCGGGAGGTCCTATCTCTCGGTGACAGGGGGTGACGTCTGTGTTTGAACTGCTGGGTATGTATTTTCAATATCCCTTTGTCCGGTACGCGTTTCTGGTGGGGGTGCTGATTGCATTTTCTTCTTCTTTACTGGGAGTATCTTTGGTGCTGAAGAGATTTTCTTTCATCGGAGACGGACTGTCCCACGTGGCTTTTGGGGCTATGGCGGTGGCCACGGTTCTGGATGTGAGTCACGATACGGCGGTGGTGCTGCCGATCACGGTAGGTGCTGCGATCCTGCTTCTTCGCACCGGACAGAATGCAAAGCTTCAGGGGGATGCGGCCATCGCCATGATTTCGGTGGGGGCGTTGGCACTTGGATATCTGTTTCTGAATATATTTTCCAAGTCGGCGAATCTCACCGGAGATGTGTGCAGCACCCTCTTTGGCTCCACGGCGATTCTGACCCTTTCAAGGGCGGATGTGTGGCTTTGCGTAATACTCTCTGCGGCGGTGGTGCTGCTGTTTACGATTTTTTATCACCGGATTTTTGCGGTAACTTTTGATGAGACCTTTGCCCGGGCCACAGGAGTTGAGACAAATCGATACAATCTTCTGATCGCGGTTGTGACGGCATCCGTGATCGTGCTTGCCATGAAGCTGGTAGGATCCCTTCTGATCTCGGCGCTTATTATCTTCCCGGCACTGTCTGCCATGCGGATTTTCAAAAGCTTTCGGGGTGTCATCGGGGCCTCGGCTTTTCTGTCGGTTTTTGGGGCGGCTCTGGGCATTTTTCTGTCCATCCTGGCTTCCACACCGGTGGGAGCCACTATCGTGTGTGTGGATCTTGTGCTGTTTGCAGTCTGCTGCCTGATCGGCACAGGTCTGGGCCGTTAAGGTGACAGGCACGGCATCTTAAGTATCGGTCCCTGGCGGTGCAGATGTGAAAAGCAAAGCAACAAACAGTTGCCGGATTGCCGGAAAAAAGGTATACTGAAAGAAAATCTGTGAAGGCAGAGGGATTTCCCTGAAAATAGAAAAAGGATAACATATTTCAGAGGAGTAAAGACAGCATGAGGATCATCAGGAAAATATACTGCAGGGCTTTTCAGACCGTTTTTCGGGCGGCACTTCCGTTTCTTCCCTATCGGAATCCTAAGATCATCCCCACGGTGGCAGGGATTGCAGATGTGTGCAGAAAAAAGGGCATCCGTTCGGTTATGATTGTGACGGACGGTGGCATCCGTGCTCTGGGGCTTACGGAATTTTTGGAAAAGACATTGACAGAAGCAGAGATTTCTTATTGTATTTATGACCGGACGGTGGCCAATCCCACGATACAAAATGTGGAAGAGGCCAGAGCCCTTTATCTGGAGCAAAAAGCGGAAGCGCTGATCGCTTTTGGCGGCGGTTCCTCCATGGACTGTGCCAAGGCGGCAGGGGCGAGGATCGCAAAGCCCCGTCAGAGTATCCGCCAGATGAAAGGACTTTTGAAAGTACACAAAAGGCTGCCGCTTCTGATTGCGGTGCCCACCACGGCAGGCACCGGCAGCGAGACGACATTGGCCGCCGTGATCACCGACAGCGAGAAGCATCACAAATATCCCATCAATGATTTCTGCCTCATTCCCCACTATGCGGTTCTGGACTATCACGAGACCATGGGACTGCCCAGAAGCATCACAGCTACCACGGGGATGGATGCCCTGACGCATGCGGTGGAGGCCTATATCGGATGTTCCACCACGAGAGAAACCCGGATGATGGCGGAGGAAGCCGTACATCTGATCTACCAGCATCTGAAGGCGGCATACGATGACGGGCAGGATAAAGAAGCAAGAAGTGCAATGCTCAGAGCCGCTTACTGTGCAGGAGTGGCCTTCACAAAATCCTATGTAGGATATATCCACGCGGTGGCTCACTCTCTGGGCGGACAGTACGGGACGCCTCATGGCCTTGCCAATGCGGTGATTCTTCCCATCGTCCTTCGGATGTATGGTCCCGCCTGTGAGAAAAAACTGGCCAGACTGGCAAGAAAGGCCGGTGTGGTGGACAAGGCGATGAAAGACCAGGAAGCTGCCGAATCTTTCATCGGCTGGATCCAGGATATGAATGATGCCATGGAGATCCCCAGGCATTTTCCGGAGATCCAGATGGAAGACATCCCGGTGATGGCAGGGCATGCAGACCGGGAGGGAAATCCCCTTTATCCCGTTCCGGTGCTTATGGACCAAAAGCAGCTGGAGCGTATTTATTACGAAGTAAAAGGAAGAGCGCCGTTCAAACCGGGGCCGCGTACGGATGTAAAAAGAGGGAATGCCGGCGGTAGCAGAGGCCTTTTCAGGCGTAGTTTCAAGCCCGGACTGGCAGCTGATCAAAAAAGGAATCATAACAGGGGAAGATAGGATATGGAGACAAAGGCATTGCTGAGAAGACAGAGAAGCTTTTTTGATTCCGGAAAGACGCTGGATATCCATTACCGGCTTGCGGCGCTGAATGCGTTGGAACAGGCGGTCAGAGAGTATGAGCCGAAGCTTAGTGAGGCGCTTTTTTCGGATCTTGGGAAGTCCAGAGCAGAATCTTATATGTGTGAGATCGGTCTTACCCTGTCAGAGCTTCGGTATATGAAAAAACATCTGCGTTCCTTTGCGGCAAAGCGCCTGGTGCTGACGCCGCTGGCACAGTTTCCGTCCCAAAGCTTTACCGTGCAGGAACCTTATGGTGTTGTGCTGATTATGTCGCCGTGGAATTATCCGGTGCTTCTGACGCTGGAGCCCTTAATCGGTGCGCTGGCTGCCGGAAACTGCTGTGTGGTGAAGCCTTCCGCCTATGCGCCGAAGACGTCGCGGGTGCTGGCGCAGATGCTGGGCGCGGTTTTCCCGGAAGAGTATGTGGCGGTGATCGAGGGCGGCAGAGCAGAAAATCAGAATTTGTTAGAACAAAAATTTGATTATATCTTTTTTACCGGCGGCGTGAAGGTGGGAAAGATGGTCATGGAGAAAGCATCGGCACATCTGACGCCGGTGACGTTGGAGCTTGGGGGAAAGAGTCCCTGTATTATCGACCATACGGCGAATATCCGGCTGGCGGCCAGAAGGCTGGTCTTCGGAAAATTTTTAAACTGCGGTCAGACCTGTGTGGCGCCGGATTATGTGCTGGCAGAAGAGAACATCAAGGAAGAACTGCTTGCGCAGATTCAAAAGGAGATCGAACGTCAGTTTGGTATTCGCCCGCTGGACAACCCTTCTTACGGAAAGATGGTGAACCGGAAGCATTTTGAACGGGTGCGGTCGCTGATTGATCCAGAGACGCTGGTTCTGGGAGGGGAATATGAGGAAAAGACGCTCCGGATTGCGCCGACGGTGCTTGCTGGTGTGAGGGAATCAGACGCGGTTATGCAAGAAGAGATCTTCGGCCCGGTGCTGCCCATCCTGACAGTGGCTTCTATGGAAGAGGCGCTCACCTTTGTAAAAGCCCGCCCAAAGCCCCTGGCGCTTTATCTTTTTACCCGGGAGCGGCAGACGGAAGAGCTGTTTTTAAAAAGAGTTTCCTATGGGGGCGGCTGCGTGAATGATACGATCATCCATCTGGCCACATCCCGAATGGGTTTTGGCGGCGTGGGAGAAAGCGGCATGGGCTCCTACCACGGAAAGAAAAGCTTTCAGACTTTCAGCCATGAAAAAAGCATCGTGAAGAAAGCCGGCTGGCTGGATCTGCCTATGCGATATCAGCCCTATGATGCGGTCAAGGAGAAGCTGGTAAGAATGTTTGTGAAATAACGGGGGAAGACAGATGGGGGATATCATCGAGCGCTATATCAAGAATCCGGATTTTAAGAAAGAGCAGTTTCTGGAACTGCTGGGCTGCGCATCAGATCAGGAAGCAGCGGGCAGACTAAGAGAGGAAGCAGTGCGGGTCCAAAAGCTGCATTACGGAGAAAAAATCTACACCAGAGGACTGATCGAATTTACCAACTACTGCAGAAATGACTGCCGGTACTGCGGGATTCGAAGGGGGAATCTTCATGCCCGCAGGTACCGTCTGACCAAGGAAGAGATCCTGGACTGCTGCGCCAGAGGGTATGCGCTGGGCTTTCGGACCTTCGTACTTCAGGGCGGAGAAGACCGGTGGTTTACAGACGAGCGGATGGCGGATATCGTCCGTTCTATCCGGCAGAACCATCCGGACTGCGCCATTACGCTCTCTCTTGGGGAGCGCTCTTATGAAAGCTATCGGCTGCTGAAAGAAGCAGGGGCAGACCGTTATCTGCTGCGCCACGAGACAGCCAATGAAGAGCATTATAAAAAACTCCATCCTGCAGATATGAGCCTTGCGGTGCGCAAGCTGTGCCTTTATGATCTGAAGCTTTTAGGCTATCAGGTGGGGGCCGGCTTTATGGTAGGATCTCCGGGTCAGACAGCCGAATGCCTGGCGGAGGATCTGGTGTTTTTAAAAGAACTGAAGCCGCATATGGTGGGGATCGGACCTTTTATCCCCCATCACGATACTGTATTTGCCGGGGAGCCGGCCGGCAGCGTGGAGCAGACGCTGTTTTTCTTATCCGTCATCCGGATTTTGCTGCCGAAGGTTCTGCTTCCGGCTACCACGGCTCTTGGGACTCTGGACCCGGAAGGGAGAGAGAAGGGGATTTTGGCAGGCGCCAATGTGGTGATGCCGAACCTTTCGCCTCTGAAAAACCGGAAGCAGTACGATCTTTATGACAACAAGATCAGTACCGGGGAAGAAGCCGCAGAGTGCCGGGAAGATCTTGCACGGCGGGTGGAGCGTATCGGATACCATCTGGTGGAGGAACGGGGAGACGCAGAACGGTAGTTCGCATGTCAGAAAGGAGACTTGTATGAAATTTATCTATCCAGCAGTTATTCATAGGACAAAAAAAGGCACCTACCGGGCGGTATTTCCGGATCTGGAGTGCTGTGAGGCAGAGGGGGAAACACTGGAAGAGGCGGTGGAGCTGGCCAACGAGGCGGCCGGCAACTGGATTGGCCTGGAACTCTCCGAAGATAATCCTGACCTTCCGGCTGTCACGGACCCGGGGGATCTGATCCTTGAAAAAGGCGATGTGGTCCGCAATATCTGCGTCAATATTCGGTTTATGGATGGGTGGGATGAATGATAGCAAAATAACAATTGACTTTCCCAGCAAGATATGGTAAAGTTATCACAGAACCAGGATGGTGATTGCAGAAGCAAGCCAAACCTATATGTGTAAATATTTTCTGAAAGTAATTTTAGGGTATATTTATGCGTATAGGTTTTTTTGTACCATAAAAACGGGGGACACGGATAAGGAGAGGGAGTTATGAAGATATACAAGATTCTGAATAACAACGTGGCTGTGGTGCTGAATGAAGCGGGCGAAGAGAAGATCGTCATGGGAAAAGGCATCTGCTTTAAGAAAAAGACCGGGGAAGAGATCGCTGAGGAAGCGGTGGATAAGACCTTTGCCCTGGCGGCCGGAGAGGTCAGCAGCAAATTTCAGGCACTGATCAAGGATATCCCCATGGAACATATGGCTCTGGGGGAAGAGATCATTGCAGAGGCAAAAAAGCGGCTTGGAAAAAAGCTGAACGATATGGTCTATATTTCTTTGATTGACCATGTACATACTTCGATGATCCGTTTCCTGGACGGGGTGACGGTGAAAAATGTGCTGCTGTGGGATATCCGTCGGTTTTATAAGGAGGAATACCAGATCGGCCTGTGGGCGTTAGAGCAGATCAAGGAGACGTTCAAGGTAGAACTGCCGGAAGATGAGGCGGGGTTTATCGCCCTGCATCTGGCCAATGCCCAGATGGATCAGGAAATCATGCACAATATGTACGAGATTACCCGGATCATGCAGGAGCTGGTCAACATTGTCAAATATTATTTTCAGATCAGCTTTGATGAGGATGATGTGTACTATTATCGTTTTATTACGCATCTGAAATTCTTTGCCAAACGTCTGGTGGAGCAGAAGATTTATACGGAAGATGATAACGACGATCTGTGGGAAGTGATAAAAGGGAAATATCCAAAAGCCTACGGATGTGTGGAAAAAATCACACAGTTTATTGACAAAAAATATGAGTACGAACTGTCCAAGGAAGAACAGCTTTATCTGACCATTCACATTGAACGGGTGGTAAATAAGACCGGACAGTAGAAAAGGTATGTCAGGGTGGTGACATTTAGTTGGCCAAACCTTCATAATATCGTCGCTGTGCCAAGGGGCCGGCGGCAGCATGCCAACCCGCATGCAAAAGTAAGAAAAAGCAGCGAAAGCTCCGGGGACAGGGCCCAAAAAGAGCCGCATGAGCGAAAGGGTGTCCCTGACCGTAAAAGGAGCAGCGCAGAACTGTGGACAAGGAGGAAACGGTAAATGGGTAAGTATGAAGATCTGGCAAAAGAAGTAGTAAAACAGGTAGGCGGGAAAGAAAATGTCATCAGCCTGACCCACTGCATCACAAGGCTTCGTTTCAAGTTAAAGGACGAGTCAAAAGCCAATGACGACGTGCTCAAGAATATGAGCGGGGTCGTGACCGTCATGAAGAGCGGCGGACAGTATCAGGTGGTGATCGGCAATCATGTGCCGGAAGTGTATGCAGATGTGATGCCGCTTTTAGGACTGGAAGAAGGAAGCGCGGACCGGGGGGAAGAGACCGGAGACGGAAGTCTTTTCAACCGGGCCATCGATGTGATCTCCGGCATCTTTCAGCCGATTCTGGGGATCATGGCGGCCTGCGGTATGGTGAAAGGTCTGAATGCCCTGTTTGTGGCGCTTGGACTGTATACGGACACGTGCGGCGGTTATCTGATCTTGAATGCCATCGGCGACGGACTTTTCAACTTTATGCCGCTGTTTCTCGGCTATACGGCTGCGAAAAAATTTAATCTGAAACCTATGATTGGTCTGGTCATCGGCGCGATCATGTGTTATCCGACGGTGCAGAACAGTGCTCTGTCTGCAGGCGGGGAAGCGCTGTATACGCTGTTTGCAGGGACCATGTTTGAATCTGCAGTGTACACGGATTTCTTCGGGATTCCGCTGATCGCCATGGATTATACAGGGACCGTCATTCCGGTTATTTTTGTCGTCTATTTTGCATCAAAATGCGAGAAGTTTTTCAGTAAATTTATTCCGGATCTGGTTAAATTCTTCTTTGTGCCGATGCTGACGCTTTTTGTGGCAATTCCAGCAGGTTTTCTGCTGATCGGACCGCTGGCGACATTTGGTTCCACGGTCATTGCAGAGGCTGTGATGAGCGTGAGAAATTTCAGCCCCATGCTTGCCGGTGCCATCGTAGGCCTGACCTGGCAGATCCTGGTCATCTTCGGGCTGCACTGGGGATTTATCCCGGTCTATATCAACAACATTATGACCAATGGCTATGACAACGTGATGATGCCTTTCTTTGCCTGTACCTTTGCGACTTCAGCCGTAGTGCTGGCAATCTTTTTTAAGACCAGAGACCGTCAGATGAAAGAGATGGCGCTGCCAAACTTTATCTCCGGAATCTTCGGGGTGACAGAGCCGGCCATCTATGGAATCCTGCTGCCGCTGAAAAAACCGTTTGTCATCAGCTGCATTGCAGGAGGAATCGGCGGCGGCTTCTATGGAGCGTTCAACTTCCGGAAATTTATGATGGGCGGTATGGGAATCTTTGAGTTTCCGGCCATGATCGAGCCGGACGGCGGCATGGGCAATCTGATGGTGGCTGTGATTGGTGTGGTAATTACCATGGTGATTGCTTTTACGGCGACGATGCTTCTGTATAAAGAGCCAAAAGTGCAGGAAAAGACAGAAGAAGAAAAAATGCCTGCAGCAGAGAAAAAAGATACTTCTATGCTGAGAAGAACCGAGATTGCAAGCCCCATGAAAGGGGAGGTAAAAAAACTTTCAGAACTCAAAGATGAAGCCTTTGCCTCCGGTGTTTTGGGGAAAGGAGCGGCGATTGTGCCGGAAGAGGGGAAGGTGTACGCCCCGGCAGACGGTGAGATCACAGCTTTGTTTCCCACGCTTCACGCTCTTGGCATGAAGACCGGGGAGGGCGCAGAGCTTCTGATTCACATTGGTATGGACACGGTGCAGTTAAACGGCGAAGGCTTTGAGGCGCATATCAAAGAAGGCGACCAGGTGAAAAAAGGGCAGCTTCTGATCAGTTTTGACAAGGCGCTGATCGAAGGTAAGGGATATTGTCTGGATACTCCGGTGCTGATTACCAATTCAGACGATTATCTGGAGATCGTCGAACCGGAGCCCGGCAGGATCATGCCCGGTGAGATTGTCCTCAAGGCATTGAAATAAACATGTCATACATGACCTTTTGACCCTGGCATCATGTCATGGAATAAAGCTGTGAAACTGAAAAACAGCATCTGCCCGGGGTATGCAAGGAAGAGTCACCGGATGCACAGGCATCCGGGGATGCTTCCGGACGAAGGGCAGCTGCAGAACTGTAATATGGAGGCAGATATGGGATTTCCAGTTGATTTTTTATGGGGCGGCGCTTCTGCTGCCAACCAGTGTGAAGGCGGGATTTTTGAGGGCGGCAGAGGGCCTGCAAATGTGGATGTGTGTCCGGCAGGACCGGACCGGAGTGAGGTGATCACCGGACATAGAAAGATGCTTCGGATGGATGAAGCACATCGGTATCCGGCGGCGGAAGCGGTTGATTTTTATCACCGCTTCCGGGAGGATATCCGGCTGATGGGAGAGATGGGGTTCAAGGTTTATCGGATGAGCATTGCCTGGACCAGAATTTTTCCCACCGGAGAGGAAGAGACGCCCAATGAAGCGGGTCTTCAGTTCTATGAACAGGTATTTCAGGAGTGCAGAAAATATGGGATCCGGCCTTTGGTGACCATTTCGCACTTTGACTGTCCGATTCACCTGATCGAAAAATACGGGGGCTGGCGGGACCGGAGGATGATTGCATGCTATCTGAGGCTGTGCCGGGTGCTGTTTGTGCGGTACCGGGAGTATGTGACCCACTGGCTGACCTTCAATGAAATCAATATGATCCTCCATGCGCCGTTTATGGGTGCAGGACTGTGCTTTGAAGAAGGCGAGAATGAGGAACAGGTAAAATACCAGGCGGCGCATCATGAGCTGGTGGCCAGCGCGCTGGCCGTAAAACTGGCCCATGAGATCCATGCAGAGAATAAAGTGGGGTGCATGTTCGCGGCAGGAAGCGCCTATCCCTATTCCTGCAGTCCGGAGGATGTGTGGGAAGCGCTCTTGACCGATCAGGAAAACTATTTCTTTGCGGATGTGCAGGCCAGGGGATATTATCCTTCCTACGCGGTCAGACGTCTTCAGAAGAAGGGCGTATATCCCGTGATGGAGCAGGAAGATGAAAGGATTCTGCGGGAATATCCGGTGGACTTTATTTCTTTTTCCTATTATAACAGCCGGTGCATTGCGGCGAAGGAACAGGAGACTGCCGAGGGAAATCTTTTTAAATCGGCAAAAAATCCGTATCTGAAATTCAGCGAATGGGGCTGGCCCATCGACCCGCTGGGGCTTCGGACCACGCTGAATCAGGTGTATGACCGTTATCAGAAGCCTTTGTTTATTGTGGAGAATGGCCTGGGAGCGCTGGATGAGCCAGACGATAAAGGGTGTGTGGCGGATGACTATCGGATCGACTATCTAAGAGAGCACATTCGGGCCATGAAAGCAGCTGTGGAGGAGGATGGTGTGGAACTTTTGGGCTATACCTCCTGGGCTCCCATTGACCTGATCAGTGCGAGCACTGGACAGATGAAAAAGAGATACGGCTTTGTCTATGTGGACAAACAGGAGGATGGAAGCGGAACCGGCCGCCGGATTCCAAAGAAATCCTTTTACTGGTACAAGCGGGTGATTGAGACGAACGGGGAAGAACTATAAGTAAGATATTTCGTTTTTTCTGCTGCTTTGTCCATTCTGAGCCTGCACATCCAGGCAAAAACCAGAAAGAAAAATTCAATAGGTAAAAGTCTGAAAATGTATGGTATAATTTTACCAACCACAAGATGGGATTAACCAGGTCGGAAAAAGTCTGCGATTCGATGTATGGTATATTTTGGTTGGACAGGATGCCGGCGGAAATCTGTGGTGTAATGTGTTCCACTGGTCCGCTGGCGATATCTGTTTTAAGGAGAGAAAAACATGCATGACAGTTTGGAGCGCTTTCGAAAAGCGCAGAGAAATTCTTATAAGACAGCGCTGCAGGAGATCCGGGCGGGGCGCAAGCAAAGCCACTGGATGTGGTATATCTTCCCGCAGATTGCGGGACTTGGACGCAGTGAGACAGCACAGTACTATGCCATCCGGGACCGGAGGGAGGCAGAGGAGTATCTGAAGGATCCGGTTCTTGGAAGGAATCTTCTGGAAATCTGCGGGGCGCTTCTTGAGCTGGATTGCGACGATGCTGCTGCAGTGATGGGATGGCCGGATGATTTGAAGCTTCGTTCTTCCATGACCTTGTTCGCACTGATCAGGCCGGAGTGCGGCGTATTTCAGAAAGTGCTGGACAAATTTTACGGCGGAGAGAAAGATTTGAAAACGGTGGAACTGCTCGGAATGCAGTGACTGCAAAGAAGCGAAAAAAGGGGACACACAATGCGTTATATTATGTCGGATATTCACGGCTGCTACGAACCATATCAGGCGCTGCTTGACAAAATTCATTTTTCTGATCAGGACGAACTCTATGTGCTGGGAGATGCCATGGACAGGGGGCCGGAGCCAATGAAAGTGATACAGGATCTGATGATGCGTCCCAATGCGATCTATATTGTGGGGAATCATGACTATATGATGCTGTGTGCACTGAAAAAGCTGGCCGTGGAGATCACAGAGGAAAACTATCGGAATCATCTGACCTCAAAAGATCTGCTTTCCTATTTCTACTGGGTGCAGGACGGGGGCAGAGTGACAGCGGACCAGTTTCGGACACGGTCAAGGGAGGAGCAGCAGGATATTCTTGACTATCTGCAGGAAGCGTCGGTCTATGAAGTGCTTGAGGAAAGGGGAAGAAAATATGTGCTGGTTCATGCCGGAATCCGGGGCTTTGAGGAGGGGCGGGATCTGAGCAGGTATGATGTTTCCGATTTTTTGTTTGAGCGTACGGATTATGACAGAAGATACTATCAGGACCACAGGATGATACTGGTGACCGGACACACGCCAACGCTTGTGATTCGGCCTGACCAAAGACCGGAGATCTATCAGAAAAATGGCCATATCGCTGTGGACTGTGGCTGTGTATTCGGCGGACAGCTGGCCGCTTACTGTGTGGAGACCGAAGAGGTGACCTATGTAAAAGGGCAGAAGGTATAAAGGAGAAATAAACTGGCAGGAATAAGGAAAAAAGGAACCGAAAGCCATTTTTTGGCTTTCTGACAGGGCTGGTAAAAGCGGCTGTTTGATGGTATACTGTTTTCGAATGCGAAGAGAACAGACAGGAGATGAGGACAGATGAGGGGACATACATTATATCTGGAATGCGAAAACGGGATCAGCGGAGATATGACAGTGGCAGCGCTTCTGGATCTGGGGGCGGACCAGGAAGTGCTTAGACGGGCGCTTGCAAGCCTTTCTGTGAAGGGATTTGAGACGGTAATCAGCCGGGTGAAAAAATCCGGGCTGGATATGTGTGATTTTCATGTGGTGCTGGATGAAGCCCATGAGAATCATGATCATGATATGGAATATCTGCATGGAACTGAAGAAAGTCACAGCCATGGGTATGAAAAAGCGCATCATTCCAAACAGGGAGAAGGCCATGCACATCGGGGCCTTCCGGAGATTTTACATCTTATTGAACGGGGGGATCTGACCGTCCGGGCAAAGGAGATCGCAGGGCGGATTTTTCGGATTCTGGCAGAGGCGGAGGCAAAGGCCCATGGAGTTCCGCTTGCACAGGTGCATTTTCATGAAGTAGGTGCGGTGGATTCCATTGTGGACATTGTGGCGGCAGCAGTCTGTCTGGACAACCTTGACATCACGGAGGTGATCGTCCCTAAGCTAAACGAAGGGCAGGGAACCATCCGCTGCCAGCACGGGATTCTGCCGGTGCCGGTGCCGGCAGTTCTGAACATCGTACAGGCCCACGGACTTCCTCTGCATATCACAGAGACGAAAGGAGAGCTGGTTACGCCCACAGGAGCGGCGATCGTGGCGGCGATACGGACTGCGGACCGGCTGCCCCAAGCATTCACAGTGCTAAGACTTGGGATGGGAGCCGGCAAAAGGTCTTATGACCGGCCCAGTCTTCTGCGGGCCATGCTGATTCAGACCGGATCTGAAGAAACGGATGTGATCGTCAAACTGGAGACCAACATTGACGACTGCACCGGAGAAAGCCTGGGCTATGCGATGGAGCGGCTTTTGGAAGCGGGTGCCAAGGATGTCCATTATATTCCGGTCTTTATGAAGAAAAACCGTCCGGCCTATCAGCTGAATGTGATCTGCAAGGATGAGGACGTGGAGCGTATGGAGCAGATTATTTTTGCAGAGACCACCACCATCGGGATCCGAAGAGTCTCCATGGAACGTACGGTGCAGCAACGGGAAGTCCGTACGGTCTATACGCCTTTTGGTGAGGCGAAAGTCAAAGTATGCCGTTATGGCGGTACGGAGCGGTTTTATCCGGAGTATGAAAGTGTCATTGCTTTGTGCAGAAAACATGGGAAAAATTATCAGGAAATGTTTCAGATGGTCCAGCGTTTCTGCGGACTTCTGGACTGACGGGGAAAGAAGAGAACTGGATGTATGGAGTATGGCATAAGGAGCAGATGCTATGAGTACAGAACGTTATCATCTGCTGGATGCCCTTCGGGGAATTACACTTTTCAGTATGATCATGTATCATGGAATGTTTGACCTGGTAGAACTGTATCGGGTGCCGGTGACATGGTTTTTTCGTGCACCGGGGTATGCGTGGCAGCAGAGTATCTGCTGGACGTTTATTGTGCTGTCCGGATTCTGCTGGAGACTGGGCCGGGCACCGCTGAAGAGAGGGCTTGTGATTTCAGCTGCCGGAATCCTGATTACGGCAGTTACGTTTCTGTTCATGCCTTCGGAGCGGATTCTGTTCGGGATACTGACGTTCACGGGTGCGGCCATGCTGGCTTTGATTCCCTTGTCGGGAATCCTGGCAAAGGTGCCGGCCGCGGCGGGTTTATTGGGAAGTGGATTTTTGTTTTTTGTCACACGCAATGTGAATCGGGGGACTTTTGGATTTGAGTCGCTGATCTTTGGCAGGGTTCCGGAAAGTCTTTATCGGGGATTGGGAATGACGGCGCTTGGATTTCCGGAACCAGGCTTTTTTTCCGGGGACTATTTTTCCTTTTTTCCATGGATCTTTTTGTATCTGTGCGGATATTTTCTGTACGGGATTTTGATGGAACAGGAGCGAATCCGAAAGTTTCTGTGCAAAAAGACCTTAGGAGCGCTGGAGTGGGTCGGCAGGCACAGTCTTTTTTTCTATCTGCTGCACCAGCCGGTCTTGCTGTTGGTGCTGGAATGTATTTTTTAATGGATTGACTTTTGCAGGAACTAATGGTAACATAGAATCACTGTATGCCCCCGTATGCGTGCTGTGCGGCCGCGGGAGTGCAGAGTGCAGGCGGATATGGCGGAATTGGCAGACGCGCCAGATTTAGGTTCTGGTGGGCATACCCGTGCAGGTTCAAGTCCTGTTATCCGCATCCGATCATGATAATCCGAATCCGGTTCCAATGAGGGACGGGTTCGGATTTCTTACTATTTCCACGCTTCTGGAATTGTGATAGAATGGAAGCGATAAACAGCCAGAGGTGAACGATGTGGAGGATGCAAAAGAGGTATTTGCACAATACAATGACTGAAAAGACTGCACAGAAGTCGGGTTTGCTGAAAAATCAATTCCTCAGCGGGGAGTAAGTAAGAGAACGGCAAATCGGAACAGGAATGGAGAATAAGCGCATGGAAGATTACGGAATGTTATGGGATGATTACTCTATGGAGTTTCATGCAAAGTTAGTAGATTCAAACGGAGACTGGACCAAACTTGACAATGACGAACAGGAAATTGCTGCCCTCTGGAAGCTGTTTGTGGACATCAATAATGGAGGATTTATCCAGTTTTTCTGCAACTGGGGCTATCCGTGCTTATGTTATGCCATGCGTGGGCTGGAGCGTATGGAAGATACCAGTCTCTATGATTTACTATCAGATACATATTATGCTGTTTTGGAGAAATTCAAAGATGACGCCAGATTAACAGCGTACTGGGACATACCAGAATACCTGACAGATGAGGATGAGGAACGTCTTAACGCTGCCGACACCCAGTTTTATGAAACAGAATGTGAGCGTTTTACAAAAATGGCATACGAATTTTACCATCAGACATTGAAGAAAACGGTAACGCCGATTGATGATTAACAAATTCTGCCGTTTTAAATCCCCGGCCCTCCCCGGCGGCAATCGCACTTTGTCGGAGTGTGGTTGCAATCTGCCGCTTCTGCTGATCAATTGCCCGGAGACATCCATTGGTTTTTCTCTGAGAAGGAAGCAAAGGGCTGTGTTTCCTGCTTTCTGGGAATCACTGCGGCGGTTGAAGGAATGGGAATTAATGGTGTTGTTTTAGCAGAATATATGCTGTGCGACAAATTTCGAAAAAATTTAAAAAAAGGTATTGACGAAAGGGATACGGGGTGCTATAATAGCTATCGTTGAGTCGCTGAGCGATTCGATGGTTTGCGGAAGTGTCGGAATTGGCAGACGAGCAAGACTAAGGATCTTGTGACCGTTAGGTCGTGTGGGTTCAAGTCCCATCTTCCGCATGCAGAGAGTATGGATCTGCAGATATAATTTCATACGGTTTGCGGAAGTGTCGGAATTGGCAGACGAGCAAGATTCAGGTTCTTGTGAGCGCTACGCTCGTGAGGGTTCAAGTCCCTTCTTCCGCATTTTACAACACAAAGGGGCTGTCGGGAAATATTGATTTCTAACTCCCCAGCAATAAAATAAGAACACCCTTGATAGAATCAATGCTTTTCAGACCTTTGAATTTCTATCAAGGGTGTTCTTTTACGTACTTTTCTTCGTTTAAGCGCATAAATCCCCCTTATTCCTATTTTTAACTTCACACCGTTTTTAAGCTACGTTTTCGTCGCTTTTGGGTTCATATTTTTTCAGTTCACCGGTGGAAAAACGATGATATTTATTTAGATTTCGTCCTATCGCATACAGCAAAAATTCTCTGTATACTTTTCCTGATGATCGATAATGAAAACGACGGAAATCTTCGTTCTCTTTGATATCCCCAAAATGTCCTTCCGTCTGGATAGAGCGTATCTGACGATTCAGAATTCCTTTTTCACTCTGGATATTGGCATGCGTTTCTTCTTTTAAGTCTTCCCACCGTTCATTGATCTTCATGACCTTATTTTTATCCTGATCTTTTTCTGTATTATATTTGTACAAACATCTTGCTTTATGTTCACAGCCACTACAGTCAGCGCACCCATAGACTTCAAGCGTCTGTATATATCCGTCATGCTGTTTTGTTTCTGTCCGGATATGATGTAGTTCCCTTCCATCATGACAGACATAATAATGCTCATCTTCAAATATCATGCTTTTCATGTTGTAATACTTTCCGATGGCCTTTTGATAAGCCTGCGTCTTTCGTTTTTCATGATCCTGAAGCTTGATGTAACTGCTGATCCCGTTCTCTTTCAGATACAGCAGATTTTTTTCACTGCAGTAACCGCTGTCAGCCGTAGCATCTTCCGGAAATTTCCCAAATGCAGCTTTATGTTTTTCAAGTACCGGGATCAGCGTATTATAATCCGTGCGGTCGTTGCTGACATAACTGTGAATGATAAAGTAGTTTTCTACCGCAACCTGTACATTGTAAGCAGGTTTGAGCTGACCATTCAGCATATGGTCCTCTTTCATGCGCATAAACGTTGCTTCCACATCTGTTTTGGAATAACTGTTTCGATCTTTTCCCATGATCTCAAAACATTCTTTATACTCCATCAGACGGTTTCCACAATGCTCAAGCTCTTCATAAATCTGCTGGAGCTCCGGTTTTTTCTTACCTTTTCCACTGACAAACAGGATATTTTCCTGTTCAGCGATCTGTTTCAGTCTTGTCTGAAGCTTCAGCAGTTCCAGCGGAGAGCAGTTGTCGATTTCTATGACAGAGTTGTTTGAAAGCTTTTTATGCTTTGTCAGTCTGCGTTCCCTGTTTTTACGAATTACTTCACGGACTTTATCCATTCCTTCAATAATAAACATCTGTGCATGACCAAATCCATACTTCTGGTCATAGCCGTTTTCAGACAGCAGCTCATTGTATCTCCCATAAAGTGTGTCTATCGTATCCAGCAGACCTGCCAGATGGTAATTGATCGTGCCTCTCCAGACAAATGTATAACGGTTTGCATTTGCTTCGATCTTTGTACCGTCAATATACAGTTCTTTCAGTGTAATAAGTCCTTCTTTTTCCAGACGACGCACAAACTGATAATGCAGGTCATCCAGCACTTCCTCTGTCAGCCTCAGATTTTTAAATTCATAAAAAGCATCCCGCTTTGGCTGTTTTCCTTTTGTCAGCCAGATAAAAGCCAGGTCTCTTTTGCACAGATCTACGATCATATCAACAGACCGGATTCCTCGCATGGCAGCATAAACAACGGTAGCATACATCATGATTGGGTTAAACCCGTTTCTTCCCTTATTTGAATACTGGGCCAGCAGGCCGGAATAATCGAAATCCTCCATCACTTTTTTCAGGGTATAGACTGGATCGTCGTCAGGTAAACTCAATTCAAGGAAACTAAAGTTGATTTTCTGTTGCCCTAATTCAAAAAAATCGTTATAATAATTAGTGTTTAGCATAGTTACATTATAACATGTAACGGAGAGAAGATGGTTGTCGTTAGCCATCTTTTTTCTTTTTTATTAATAAAAGTTTAGGGTGAGGAGCCGATGCTCCTCACCCTATTTAGAACTGTCTATTTCCCGACAGCCCCTTTGTGTTGTTTTGATATCGTGTTATTCTGATGGATCGGGCGGTATCAGCAATCCTTCGGGGGAGACTTGGACGTCAAAGGACAGGTCGGTCAGATGCTGGTAGAGGGAGCCAGGGTCCTGTATGGAAGTCAGAACGCCGTTTTCCCGTCTGCAGGGATGGAGCCGGACTGCAAGAGAACCATCTTCGGAAAAGACCGCATGTAAAAGCAGGGTGTCGTCAGAACGGTTGCCGAACAGATAATTGCCAAGACTGTACAGGATGGGCACGCTTTTATAATATTCAAAGCCCTGGAGAACATGGGGATGACAGCCGACGATCAGGTCGGCACCGGCATCAATGTAGCCTCTGGCAAGACTGCGCTGATAGTCTTCCGGGGTTTCGTTTCGCTCAATGCCCCAGTGGACAAAGACGATGACATGATCATAGAGCGCATCCGCTTCCGCGATGGCGGCATTTAGTCTGGCAGGGTCGTAAGTCTGAAAAAGCCCTGGCTGGCTGTCCGTAGCATACCAGTCGTAGGAGGGGGACACTCTGGTGGCAGCGAAGATGGCGAAAGACTGTCCGTGGACGGTGGACACTGCCGGGGCGGAGGCTTCGGTGAAGTTATAGCCGCCCCCAACGCAGGTGATATCGGCATCCTTCAGAGTATCCAATGTGTCGCAGAAGGCATCCCGTCCGAAATCCAGGGCGTGATTGTTGGCGACGGTCACCAGGTCAACCTCCAGTTCCTGGAAGATGGAGACGTATTTGGGATCGGTGCGGAACGTGTACTGCTTGTCCTCCATGGCTTCGCCCCGGAGACTGAAGGGAAATTCTTCATTGATCATAAACAGATCGGCTTCCTGCATCAAAGAAAGCATGTCTGCATCGGCAAGTGCCAGGACGCCGTTTTTGTCGTAGGCGGCGACAGACTGTTCAGAGAACATGACATCTCCGGCAAAGGCAAGCACGGCCTCTGAGGAGTCCGACGTCTGTTCATTATCCGGTATTGGTGTCTGTTCGGTATCCGGATTCGTCGGCAATTCTTTTTCTTCTGAAGAAAGTTCTTCCAAAGGCGGCGTCTTTGGGGAGTTTTGTTCATCAGAAGGTTCCTGCGCTTCCTTTGGGGGAGGCGGTGTCTGCCCGGGTGTGGATTTTGGCAGGTTGGTATTCCAGAGAAACCAGGCAAGGACCAATACCATGCCGAGGGCCAATCCGATGCCGATTCCTTTTGCGAATGTTTTCATTTGGTAGAGTAACCTCCTTGCTGTACTGATAGTTACTATAGCACGGATTGCAGGGTGTGCCAAGGAAAAGTCCATACAGACAAAAGTCAGGACAAGAACAGGGCTTGCATTTTCGGAAGTTCCTTTATAAGATAGAAGACAGGTAGAATCTGAAATGGTGCGGCCGGACAGGCCGGGACAGGAGCGGCGTATGAGTATGATATTGATCAAAAATGGAAGAGTGGTGGATCCGGTAACCGGGACGGATCAGGTGCTGGATGTGCTTTTGGAAGGAGACCGGATCAAAAAAGTCAGAGAGGAACTCGAAGATTCAGGAGCGCAGGTACTGGATGCAAAAGGACTTGTTGTTGCTCCGGGTCTTATGGATGCCCACGTGCATTTTCGGGATCCGGGGTTTACCTACAAAGAAGATATTGAGACCGGAGCCAGGGCAGCTGCCCGGGGAGGCTTTACGACCGTGGTTTGCATGGCCAACACAAAGCCTGCGGCGGACCATCCGGACATTCTTCGTTATGTGCAGGAAAAAGCAGAGAAGACAAAGATTCATGTGCTGCAGGCAGCGGCGGTGACAAAAGGGCTGAGAGGGGAAGAGCTGGTGGATATGAAGGCGCTTGCAGATGCCGGCGCGCCGGGGTTTACGGATGACGGAATTCCTCTGGTGGATGAAAAACTTTTGCTGGAAGCCATGAAACAGGCAGCTGCCCTGGGACTTCCGATCAGTCTCCATGAAGAAGATCCGCTTCTGATCAAAGGAGCGGGCGTTCATCAGGGAGCGGTGTCAGAAAAGCTCGGATACGGAGGCGCCGCCAGAGCGGCAGAGGATGTGATGGTGGCACGGGACTGTATGCTTGCACTGCACACCGGGGCCCGCATCTGCATCCAGCATATCAGTTCTAAAAATTCCGTGGAGCTTGTAAGGCTTGCAAAAAAGATGGGGGCAGATGTCCACGCGGAGGCGACGCCCCATCATTTTACACTGACAGACGAAGCGGTTCTGAAGTATGGGACCAATGCCCGGATGAATCCGCCGGTGCGCACAGAGGAAGACCGGCAGGCGATCATCCAGGGGCTGAAAGATGAGGTGATCGATATGATCGTGACCGATCATGCACCTCACAGCAGAGAAGAAAAGGACCGGCCGCTTCTGGAAGCCCCGAGCGGAATCATCGGTCTGGAAACGTCCCTGGGCCTTGGGATCCGGTCTCTGGTGGAGCCCGGACATCTGACGCTTTTGGAACTTTTGAAGCGTATGAGCAGAAATCCTGCTGAATTTTACCGGATACGCCCGGGCAGTATACAAGAAGGCGCTTTGGCAGATCTGGTGATTTTCGCAGAGGAGGAGCTCTGGACGGCGGGAACATTTGCCTCCAAAGCTTCCAACAGCCCTTTCACGGGCTGGGAACTGCCGGGGAAAGTTTACTATACGATCTGCGGCGGACAGGTGGTGTACTGCGGGCTTGATGCGTGAAATCAGAGTTTGCTTAGATTGCTGTTGTGATACAAGGGGGAGTTGGTGACGTCTTCGCCAAACCATGCGGGAGGCAGAAAGGCAAGTGCTTCTTCCTCTGTGGGAAATTCCACCTCGGCCAGAAGAAGACCTTCTTTGGGGCTGGAAAACAGGTCCAGCTCGATGGTATAGGGAGGCAGAGGGATCAAATAACGCCGCTTGCAGATCAGCCGGCCGTCGATCTTGGTCTTCAGATGTTCGTAGGCTTCGCCGGTGAGGGGAAGATTGTACTCTTCCCGTACCATGAGGCCTTTGGATTTGTAGGTCAGAAAGAAAGTGTCGTCCTGGCGGCGGATGCGGACTACCGGATTGGTGCAGAGATAGCCCTGCTCGATGTCGTGGCAGGGATAGGAGGACAGGTTGGCCGGTGGGTTTGTGATCAGGTATTTGCGTTCGATTTCATAAGATTTCATAAAATAAGACTCCTTTTTGTGGGATTGACTGGTTTTAAAAGGGTTTATCGATGACTGATCCATGGTTACTTTTCACGGGACAGGAATGCGCACTAGCTGCGCATTCCGTGAGAACATGATTCAGGAGTGAGGTGCTTTGTCATGAATTAGTGTAGCATATTTGGGGAAGAAATGGTATGATAAAAAAGAAAAACAAAAGGAGACAAGAACATGAGCAGAGTATGTGTGTTTCTTGCAGAGGGCTTTGAAGAGATCGAGGGGCTGACGGTGGTGGATCTGCTTCGCAGGGCAGGGGTGGAGACGCAGATGGTGTCCATCACAGAGGAGCGGATGGTGACAGGAAGCCATGGGATCCAGGTGCAGGCCGATGTCTGCCTGAAAGACGCGGATTTTGGACAGACGGAGCTTCTGGTGCTGCCGGGCGGCATGCCGGGGACGAAGCATCTGGGAGCGTGTCAAAAGCTTACAGAGCTTCTGACGCAGTTTTACAAAGACCAAAAAAAGGTGGCGGCGATCTGTGCAGCGCCCAGTGTGCTGGGGGACCTTGGAATTTTAAAGGGGAAGAAGGCGGCCTGTTATCCGGGATTCGAAGAGCGCCTTGCGGGCGCGGAAGTCGTATACGACAAAGTGGCGGCTGACGGGAATGTGACGACGAGCCGGGGCATGGGGACTGCGATTGCCTTTTCTCTTTCTCTGGTGGAACAGCTGGTCTCCCGGGAGAAGGCGCTGGAACTGAAAAAAGGCATTATCTATGGCCATTAGAAGGCAGGGTGCTGAAAAAACGGCAGAAACTTCCAGTATGTCCATGATGTTTTTGAGGATACTATGGGCATGGAGGTGATTAACATGGCAAGTCAGAACAGCACATCCGGAACCAACAGCATGGCGGTACCGGAAGCAAAAGCAGCTATGAACCGTTTTAAAGAAGAAGTTGCCAGCGAACTTGGTGTTCCGCTGAAAGACGGTTACAATGGCGATCTGACCAGCAGACAGGCTGGTTCCATCGGCGGCGAAATGGTCAAGAAGATGATCATGAAGCAGGAACAGCAGATGTCTTCCGGTCAGTAATAAATGAAAAAGGTTATTTTTCGCACAACTGCGCTGCCTGGGCTCCCGTCGCGGGCAGATCATCCTTCCGGACGGTGCTTGGTGAGGGAACAAAGTGGTGCCAAGGGTGAAAAATACACTCTAATACCCAGAACCTTTCCATAAAGTCTTTCAGGAAGATCTGCCCACGCCGGGCTGAACACCAGGAGACCTGTGAAAAATAACAAAAAAGAAAAATAACAAAAACAATGGGGCTGTCGCACTAGACAGTCTCATTTTTTTGTGATATACTCTTAAAATGTCTATGAGTATGTAAATCGGGCAATACTGATATAAAATACAAGGAGGATATATTCAGAATTATGAGCGTACAGGTAGAAAAATTAGAGAAGAACATGGCGAAATTAACCATCGAAGTACCCGTTGAGACCGTGGAGAAGGCGATCCAGAACGCGTATCAGAAGATGAAAAAGAATATCAATATTCCAGGCTTCCGGAAAGGAAAAGCGCCGCGTCAGCTGATTGAGAAGATGTACGGGAAAGAAGTATTTTACAACGATGCCATTGATGAGATGCTTCAGAATTCTTATGCGGATGCGGTAGAAGAGTGCAGGGAAGAGGTTGTATCCCGTCCGGAACTCAACATCGTGCAGATGGAGAGCAAAAGCCCCTTTATCTATACGGCAACGGTTGCGCTGAAGCCGGAAGTGACACTTCCGGAGTATAAAGGTATTGAAGTGGAGAAGACTCCGGTGGAGGTCCATGACGAGGAGATCGAGGCAGAGCTTCTGAAAGAGAAAGAAGCCAATGCAAGGACGATCACCGTGGAGGACCGGCCGGTTGCAGATAAGGATATCGTTACTCTTGATTTTGAGGGATTTGTGGACGGAGAGGCATTCGAGGGCGGCAAAGGCGAGAACTATGATCTGACCATCGGTTCCGGCGCTTTTATTCCCGGTTTTGAAGAGCAGCTTGTGGGAGCAAAAATCGGAGAAGATCTGGATGTGAATGTAACCTTCCCGGAGAACTACAACGCGAAAGAGTTGGCAGGCAAAGCGGCCGTGTTCAAATGCCGTGTCAACGGAATCAAAGTAAAAGAGCTTCCGGAGGTAGATGATGAATTTGCCCAGGAAGTATCGGAGTTTGAAACGCTGGATGAATATAAAGCAGATATCAGGGAAAGACTTCTCAAAGACAAAGAGGAAGATGCAAAGAAGATCAAAGAAGACCTTGTGATCCAGAAGATCATCGAGGGTGCCAAGATGGATATTCCGGATGCGATGGTGAATTTCCAGGCAGAGCAGCTGATGGATGATTTTGCACAGCGGATCCAGATGCAGGGGATGTCTTTGGAACAGTATTTCCGGTTTACTGGAATGACACAGGAACAGTATGAAGAGCAGATGCGTCCGAGAGCACTGCAGAATATCCAGAGCAGACTGGTTCTGGAGGCGGTTGCCAAAGCAGAAAATCTGGAAGTGACGGAGGCGGATGTGGATGCTGAGATGCAGAAGATGGCGGACCAGTACAAGATGGAAGTGGAAAAAGTAAAAGAGTTCTTCGGAGAGAGTCAGATTGAGGAGATGAAAAAAGACCTTGCGATCCAGAAGGCAATTGATCTGGTGGCCGGGGCAGCAGTAGAGGTATAGATCAAAGCGCAGCGAGCAGATGTGTGACGGCTCTTTAAGGGTCAGGGAGGGCATGGCAAAAGGCTGTGCCCTTTGTTCGCGGGGGAGTTTCATATTTAGGAGGAGGACATAATTATGGCATTAGTACCTTACGTCATTGAGCAGACCAGCAGAGGAGAGAGAAGCTATGATATCTATTCCCGTCTGCTGAAAGAGAGGATTATCTTTCTTGGAGAAGAGGTAAATGAGACAACAGCCAGCCTGGTGGTGGCACAGCTTCTGTTCCTGGAATCCGAGGACCCCGGGAAGGACATCAACCTGTACATCAACAGTCCGGGCGGTTCGGTGACCGCCGGCATGGCGATCTTTGACACGATGAATTATATCAAGTGCGATGTATCCACCATCTGCATCGGCATGGCGGCAAGCATGGGTGCCTTCCTTCTGGCAGGCGGCACCAAAGGAAAGCGTTTTGCGCTGCCCAATGCAGAGATCATGATTCACCAGCCTCTGGGCGGGGCCAAAGGGCAGGCGACAGAGATTGAGATCGCTGCAAAGCATATTCTGCGCACAAGGGAAAAATTAAACACCATCCTGGCAGAACGCACGGGCCAGCCTCTTTCCGAGATTGAAAAGGATACCGAACGTGATAATTACATGACAGCAGATGAAGCAAAGGCCTATGGGCTGATTGATCAGATAATGGCAAGACATTAAGGGAGAATTACATGGCTAGAAATGAAATCAGATGTTCTTTTTGCGGGAAGACGGAGAGCCAGGTCCTGAAACTTTTAAAGGGACCAAACGGTGTCTACATCTGTGACGCGTGCGTGGAGCTCTGCTCTGAGATCATCGAGGAGGAACTCAATGAAGATGTGGACAGCTTCGATGAGGAAGAGATCAATCTGTTAAAACCGGAAGAAATCAAAGAATTTCTGGATGATTATGTCATCGGACAGGAGAATGCCAAAAAGGCGCTCAGCGTGGCGGTGTACAATCATTATAAAAGGATTCTTGCCGGACAGGATCTGGATGTGGAGCTTCAAAAGAGCAACGTCCTGCTTCTTGGCCCGACCGGTTCCGGAAAGACCCTGCTTGCACAGACGCTTGCAAGGATTCTGAATGTTCCGTTTGCCATCGCAGATGCAACGACACTGACAGAGGCAGGCTATGTGGGCGAAGATGTGGAAAACATTCTTTTAAAGATCATACAGGCAGCGGACTATGACATTGAGCGTGCCCAGAAGGGCATCATCTATATTGACGAGATTGACAAGGTTACGAGAAAATCGGAAAATCCGTCCATCACCCGGGATGTGTCAGGAGAAGGAGTTCAGCAGGCACTCTTAAAGATCCTGGAAGGAACCGTCGCTTCGGTTCCGCCTCAGGGAGGCAGAAAGCATCCCCATCAGGAGCTTCTGCAGATTGATACGACCAACATTCTTTTTATCTGCGGCGGGGCTTTTGAAGGGCTTGACAAGATCATCGAGACCCGTATGGACCGGGGATCCATCGGTTTCAACGCGGATATCCGGGATCGGCGCAGGGAGAATGTAGGTGAGCTTCTGCGCAATGCCCTTCCGGAAGATTTCATCAAGTTTGGTATGATTCCGGAGTTTATGGGGCGCGTGCCGATTGCGGTATCTTTGGATCCTCTGAGTCGGGACGATATGGTACGGATCCTTGTGGAGCCGAAGAACTCCATTATCCGGCAGTATCAGAAGCTCTTCCAACTGGATGAGGTAGAGCTTAAGTTTGACGAGAAAGCAGTGGAGGCGGTGGCGGAGAAGACGATCTCGAGAAAAACCGGAGCCAGAGGTCTGCGCTCGATTATGGAAGAGACGATGATGGATCTGATGTTCACGATTCCGTCCGATAACAGCATCAAAACCTGCATTATTACAAAAGAAGCTGTGGAGGGAACCGGTGCACCGATGATAACCAGAAAGTAAGAGAGACGAGGGGCCTTGAATCAAGGCCTCTCTTTGTTCGAATTAAGGATACAGAGGTAGATTATGGGAGAGATAAAGATACCAGTAGTTGCTCTGCGTGCGATGACGATTCTGCCGGAGATGATCACTCATTTTGACGTAAGCCGGTCAAAATCCGTAAAAGCGGTGGAACAGGCACTGAAGGACGAGCAGAGGCTGTTTATTGTGGCACAGAAAGATCCGGAGACGGAGGAGCCAAAGCAGGAACATCTGTATGAGATCGGAACAGTTGTGGAAATCAAACAGATCGTGAAAATGCCCCACAATATCCTCCGGGTATTGGTGGAGGGGCTGTTTGGAGCCAGGCTGAAACAACTGAAAGGGGAAGAGTATTTGGAGGGGCTTGTGGTACGTGCAGATCCGCAGGATTTTGGATCCATGCCTTCCAGCGGGAAAGAAGCCATGCTCCGGAACCTGAAAGAGATCTTCAAAGGCTACTGCGAAAACAGCCGGAAGGTCGGAAAAGATATCACGCGCCAGGTGCTGGAATGCGAAGAGCTGGAGAAAATGATTGCTCAGGTCATGGTGCACGCCCCTCTTTCCTGGGAGCAGCAGCAGAGTCTTTTGGAGACTCAGACAATGAAGGAGCGCTATGAGATGCTTTGCATTGTGCTCAACAATGAAGTGGAGATTGAGCGGTTCCGCCGGGGAATCCAGGAAAAAGTAAAGGCCCGTGTGGATAAAAATCAAAAGGAGTACATTCTTCGGGAGCAGATGAAAGTGATCCGGGAAGAATTAGGAGACGAGGGTCCGGGGGCGGAAGCGGAGCAGTTTCGCAAGGCGGTCAAGGAGCTTTCAGCGTCCAAGGAAGTAAAAGAACGGATTGAGAAAGAGATTCAAAGATTTTTGAATGCCGGGTCCAACTCGGCGGAGGCATCGGTGATCCGGGGGTATATTGAGACGCTTTTGGATCTTCCCTGGGACCACCGGGGGGAGGAACGGCTGGATCTGGATAAAGCCAAGAAGATTTTGGAAAAAGAACACTATGGTCTGGAGAAAGTGAAGGAACGAATCCTGGAGTTTCTGGCAGTACGTAAAATGCTGAGCGGAGGAGAGAGTCCGATTCTCTGTCTGGTGGGACCGCCGGGAACCGGCAAGACCTCGGTGGCCCGTTCCATCGCCCATGCGCTGAACCGAAAGTATGTGCGCATCTGCCTGGGCGGTGTCCACGATGAGGCGGAGATCCGGGGACATCGCAGAACCTATATCGGGGCCATGCCGGGAAGGATTGTGGACGGCATCCGCCATGCGGGGGTGAAGAATCCGCTGATGGTCCTGGATGAGATCGACAAGGTAAGCAGTGATCACCGGGGAGATACGTTCTCTGCTCTTTTGGAGGTGCTTGACAGCGAGCAGAATATGAAGTTTCGGGATCATTATGTGGAACTGCCGGTGGATTTGTCAGAGGTGATGTTCCTCTGTACGGCCAATGACACCCAGACGATTCCCAGGCCGCTTCTGGACCGGATGGAGGTCATAGAGGTCAGCAGTTATACTGAGAATGAAAAGATGCACATCGCCAAGGACCACCTGCTGCAAAAGCAGATGAAGCGCCATGGACTGAAAAAGAATCAGCTTCAGATTACGGAAAAGGCCATGGGGAAAATCATCCATCAGTACACCCGGGAGGCGGGGGTCCGGAATCTGGAGCGAAAGCTTGCATCCGTCTGCCGCAAGACCGACCGGGAACTTTTGGAAAGCGGGAAAAAGCGGGTTCGGGTTACCGAGAAAAACCTGGAAAAATATCTGGGAAAGACCATCTATGAGTTTCAGGAGCGCAACGAAAAAGACGAGATCGGCATCGTCCGGGGTCTTGCCTGGACCAGCGTGGGCGGAGATACATTGGAGATTGAAGTGAATCTGATGCCCGGCAAGGGCAACTTGGAGCTGACCGGTCAGATGGGAGACGTGATGCAGGAGTCTGCCAGAGCGGGCATCAGCTATATCCGGTCCATCAGTCCGGAATACGGGCTGGAAAAGGATTATTTTCAGGAACACGATATCCATATTCATATTCCCGAAGGTGCAGTGCCCAAAGACGGGCCTTCGGCCGGCATCACCATGGCCACTGCCATGCTTTCAGCGGTGCTGGAAAAGCCGGTACGGGCAGATGTGGCCATGACCGGGGAGATCACCCTTCGGGGCAGAGTGCTTCCCATCGGCGGGCTGAAAGAGAAGCTTTTGGCAGCCGGAAGCGCCGGGATGAAGACGATCATTGTGCCCAAAAAGAACCAAAGAGATGTGGAAGAACTGTCGGAGGAGATCACAGGAGGCCTGGAATTCGTCTATGCGGAGGCCATGGAGGATGTGATCGCCCATGCATTTGTATAAGAGGTGACTATGGTAATCAGACAGGCAGAGTTGGAGACAGTCTGCGGCATCACCAGCAGGCTGCCCGAAAACCAGAGTCCGGAGGTGGCTTTTGCAGGAAAGTCCAATGTGGGAAAGTCTTCCCTGATCAACGGGCTTTTGAATCGCAAATCTCTGGCAAGGACTTCCTCCCAGCCGGGGAAGACACAGACGATCAATTTTTACCGCGTGAATCAAGAGCTGTATCTGGTGGATCTTCCAGGATACGGCTACGCAAAAGTGGCGCAGGAGATCAAGGCCAAATGGGGCCGGATGGTGGAGAATTATCTTCATGGCTCCAGGCAGTTAAAGGCGGTCTTTCTCCTGCTTGACATCCGGCATGCGCCGTCTTCTAACGATCAGGAGATGTACAGCTGGATCGTCAGCCAGGGCTATGAGCCGGTGATCATTGCGACCAAACTGGATAAGATCAAAAGAAGTCAGGTGCAAAAACAGATGAAGCTTCTTCGGGAAGGGCTTGCGCTGCCTTCGGGAACGAAGATTTTCCCCTTTTCTTCCGTGACGAAGCAGGGAAGAGAAGAGATCTGGGAGGTAATCGAGACTTTCACAAAGGGGGAATCCCATGAGTGAGGAATCACCAAAAAAAACGCAAACGACATCGGATGTGATCCGGGCACTGAGAAATCTTCTGAATATCGGTATTTTTTCAGCAGAAATTCTGCTGATTGTATTTGCGGGGCCTGCCCTGGTGCGTTTTTTTCTGCCGGTACTGGTCGGCTGGCTCATCGCCCAGCTGGCCAATCCTCTGGTGCATTTTCTGGAGCGGCATCTTCATATTGTAAGGAAACACAGTTCCTTTGGCATCATCTTCGGCGCGATCTTTTTGATCGTGCTGGTGTGTTATTATGCTGTCCTCTGGATTATACGGGAGGCGGGAGAGCTGATCGGGCGGCTTCCGGTCTACTACCAGGCTCTGGTGCAGGGAATTGACCGGATTGCAGAGAATCTGCAGGGGATCGCTTCCAGGATGCCGCCGGATACCCGGGAGAAAATCTCGGATTTTACCGATCATTTTACGGAATACCTGGGGCAGATCATCGGCAGCCTTGGCAGCGGTACGGTGGAGGCGGCAGGAAATATGGCCAGAAATATTCCGTCTTTGCTGGTGTCGTTTCTTTTTGTGCTTTTGTTTGCCTATTTTTTTATTGCGCAGCGGGAGCGCATTCACCGCATTGCAGGGAAGGTGATTCCGGCACCGATCAGAGAACAGTTAAGACTTGTCTGGAAAAACATGAAATATGCGGTGGGCGGATATTTCCGCGCACAGTTTAAGATCATGGGAGTTGTATGCGTGATACTGGCAGTGGGACTTCTGCTTATGAGAATTGAGTATGCGGTCCTTTTGGCGGCGCTGATTGCGCTGATGGATTTTCTGCCGATGCTGGGAACCGGGACGGCACTGCTTCCCTGGGCGTTGTTCTGCGCTTTGAGTGATGCACTTCCCAGGGCGGCAGGTCTTTTGATCCTGTATGCGGTGAGTCAGGTGACCAGGCAGCTGATTCAGCCTAAGATGGTCGGGGACAGCATCGGCGTAGATACGCTGACCACGTTGTTTCTTCTGTTTATTGGCTATCGAATCTCAGGGCTTGTGGGAATGATCATCGCAGTGCCTGCCGGGCTGATCATCCTGCAGTTCTACGAGGCGGGGGCTTTTGAACACGTCCTTATGAATGTGCGGGAACTGTCGCAGATCATCAAAAAATGGAGGCAGTAATACAGACAGAATACTAGAGAAGCTGCTGCATCAGATAGGCGTAGATCTCCTGGCTTTTTCCCTTCCAGTGGTTGCACATGGAGACGGCCTGTTTTTCGGAGGGGACAGAGAGGGTCAAGTCAATCAGAGTGGAATTTTGTTCCCGGACCTGACAGCGCACCAGATAATCTTCGGCGGTGCCGGGATAATAATCGGCGGTTGTCAGAAAGGACTCCCGGATCTCCACATCATTTTTCTTCAGATAGTCCTGGATATCCTGACAGATGGCATCGGAAATCTTGTTTCCAAAATAATGCAGGGTATCTTTCCCTGCGTCTGTAATATGGTAAAGAGAACTGTTGTGGCTGTTTGATTTGGTCACAAGGCGGGTCTCTTCCATTTCAAACAGTACCTGCTGAAGCGTGAAGTAGTTGGTGTATTCTTTTTCCAGGATAAATTCCGAGATCTGTGAATTTGTCAGAGGGTGATCCAGAAAAGAGAGCATCTTCAGTACGATCAGTTTGTAAAGTGTAAGTGTGTCAGACATAATCAATATACCTTTCTGATGAGAATCCCGCGGCTGTCCTCAAAGTGCTTTTCCCTGCCAGGTGTTCTGAATACGGAACTGCCGGTGGATGGTGTTGAGGACGTATCTTTTGGACTGGCTCCACAAAGGGGCGATCAGCAGGTCTTTCGGACCGTCCCCGGTGAGCCGGTGAATGACGATATCGGGGTGCAGATGCTCCACACAGGTGACGACGGTCTGTACATATTCTTCCAGAGTAAAGACCCGAAAAGGCTCCTGCTTGTAGAAGACTGCCAAGTCTGTCCCTTTTAAGATATGCAGAAGCTGCAGTTTTATGCCTTGGATATCCCGGGCACTGAGATATTGGATGGTCTGAAGCATCCGATCCTTGCTTTCCCCCGGAAGACCAAGGATCACGTGGGTGATCACTTCAATCCCGCAGGCACGAAGTCTTGCAAGGGCGTCTTCAAAGACAGAAAGAGGATAGCCTCTTCGAAGGAAGGCGGCAGTATCTTCATGCATGGTCTGCAGACCAAGTTCCACCCACACCGGTTTGATCCGGTTCAGCCGGTCCAGAAGTTTCAGAACCGGAGGTTCTAAGCAGTCCGGTCTGGTGGCGACGGACAGGGCGACGACGTCCGGATGGGAGAGTGCTTCCGTGAAGACGGCATCCAGATAGGGCACCGGAGCGTAGGTGTTCGTGTAAGCCTGAAAATAAGCGATGTAGCGGCTGGCCGTGCGTTTTTTGGAAAGGCGCTCTTTGGCGGCATCCATCTGCCGGCTGATCGAGAGCGAGGGATCGGCCGCAAATTCGCCGGATCCGCCGGCACTGCAGAAGATACAGCCGCCGTATCCGATTGTCCCGTCCCGGTTGGGACAGCTCATGCCGGCATTCAGGGTGAGCCGGTATACTTTTTCGCCGAAGCGCTTTTTTAATTCGTAATCCAGAGAATGATAAGGTTTTTCGTTCCATCGCATCATACCTTCAATCTATCACAGGAATTTACAAAAATCAATATTTTAGGAAAAATTCCCCTTTTCAATTCCAGGTAAAGGGAGTATACTGTATCCATAGTTCGAAAAACGCTCTGCCGGGTCTGGCAGGCTCTTCCCCAGTGTATAAGAGCAAGGAATGAACAGTTAAAACAACAGGAGGATTGTATGGATAATAACATGAGAGAGAAGTATGAGTCTTTGTCTCTGTCCGTATTGCGTGACGTGGCAAAGAATCGAGGGATTAAAGGGACCTCTGGCATGCGGAAAGATGCTGTGATCGAGGCGATGCTGGCAGAGGATGAGAAGAATGCCGCGGCAGAGATGGTGAAGTCCCAGGCGGCGGAGAACGGCAGAACGGTGTCGGATATGGAGCAGCTGGACAGCGGACAGACCATACAGGGAATTCTGGAAGTTATGTCCGATGGTTTTGGATTTATCCGAAGTGACAATTATCTGCCGGGAGAAAATGATGTCTATGTATCCCCGTCTCAGATCCGCCGCTTCGGCCTGAAGACCGGAGATATTGTGGCAGGAAATACAAAAGTCAAGACGGAGAAAGAGAAGTTCAGTGCGCTTTTGTATGTGAAGAAGGTCAATGGCCTGCATCCGGAGATCAATGCCAAACGGCCGAATTTTGAGGATCTGACCCCCATCTTCCCCAACGAGCGGATCCGGATGGAGCGCACAGGCGGCAGCCTTGCCATGCGCATCGTGGACGAGATTGCTCCCATCGGAAAAGGACAGAGGGGAATGATTGTCTCCCCTCCGAAGGCAGGAAAGACGACCCTTTTAAAAGATGTGGCCAAATCCATCACAAAGAACAATCCGGAGATGTATCTGATCATCCTGCTGATTGATGAGCGCCCGGAGGAGGTTACGGACGTCAAGGAGGCCATTGAGGGACGGAATGTAGAGGTGGTCTACTCCACATTTGATGAGCTGGCAGAACGCCATAAAAGAGTGTCGGAGATGGTGATTGAGCGGGCCAAGCGCCTGGTGGAGAGCGGAAAAGATGTGGCGATTCTTCTGGACAGCATCACCCGCCTTGCAAGGGCCTACAACCTGATTGTGCCGCCCAGCGGGCGTACTCTTTCAGGAGGTCTGGATCCGGCGGCTCTGCACATGCCCAAGCGGTTCTTCGGTGCTGCCAGAAACATGCGGGAGGGCGGAAGTCTCACGATCCTGGCCACAGCGCTTGTGGATACGGGAAGCAAGATGGATGACGTGGTCTATGAGGAGTTTAAAAGTACCGGCAATATGGAGCTGGTTCTTGACCGGAAAGTGGCGGAGAAGCGGGTGTTTCCGGCTATCGACATTCCCAAGTCCAGTACCAGAAGAGAAGATCTGCTTCTGAATCCGGAGGAGCAGCAGGCTATGGACAATATCCGCAAGGCCTTAAACGGCATGAAGGCAGACGATGCGGTGGAGACGATTCTGAATCTGTTTGCCAGGACCAGAACCAACGAAGAGTTTGTGCAGAATGCGAAAAAGACCAGATTTTTTTAAAATAACTTGCATCAGCCATTTTCCTGTGCTATAATCATCGAGATAGTGTAATAGAAGAACCACAGGGACTTGTGGAGATAGCCCGGGATAGCTTGCCGTGGATCCATCGGAGCGGCATTGGCCGGGAATTGGCATGGACCAGAAGTTCACGAATGAATGAAAGAGGTGAAAACATGAGAGAAGGAATCCATCCGAATTATTATCAGGCAACGGTAACCTGCAACTGCGGCAATACGTTTGTGACAGGTTCCACCAAGAAAGACATCCACGTGGAGATTTGCTCCAAGTGCCACTCTTTCTACACAGGGCAGCAGAAGGTTGCAGCAGCCCGGGGACGTATTGATAAGTTCAATCGTAAATATGGTATCAGCAAATAAGCTAGAGGAAAGACAGGTTGGGGTTATGAATAATCTCAACCTATTTTTACTTCAAAGAGAGAATAAAAGGAAGTGACAGATTGAAACCATCAGGAATTGGCGGACAGGCGGTGCTTGAGGGCATCATGATGAAAAATAAAAGCCAGTACTCTGTGGCGGTGAGAAAGCCTGACGGAGAGATTGAGGTTCAGGTAAAAGAACATGAGGGCATCGGCGGCGGACATGTATGGGCAAAACTGCCCCTGATCCGCGGCGTGGTGAATTTTGTGGATTCCCTGATGCTGGGTATGGAGACCCTGACCTTCTCGGCAGGATTTTACGAAGAGGAAGAAGAACAGGAGCCGGGCGGATTGGAGAAGTTCCTTTTGAAGCTGTTCGGGGAGAAGGCGGAGAAAGTGGTCATGGGGTGTACCGTGGCCTTTTCCATCGTGATGGCAGTGGCGATCTTTATGATCCTGCCCTATGTGATCTCCGGTTTTTTCCGGGAGTATATTGTGAGCAATACCCTTCTGGCCATCGTGGAGGGCGGCATTCGGCTTGGGCTTTTTGTGCTCTATGTGGTGCTGATTTCCTCCATGAAAGACATCAGAAGGGTCTATATGTATCATGGAGCGGAGCACAAATGCATCAACTGCATCGAGCGGGGAAGAGATCTGAATGTAAAGAATGTGCGCAAAAGTTCCCGCTATCACGCAAGATGCGGCACCAGCTTTCTGTTCATTGTCATGATCATCAGCATTGTGTTTTTTATCTTTATCAGGGTGGAGTCGCCGGTCCTTCGGGTCTTGTTCCGGATTCTTCTGATCCCGGTGATCGCCGGGGTGTCCTATGAGTTTATCCGTCTTGCCGGAAGGAGTGAGAATCCTCTGGTAAAGCTTTTGAGCCTTCCGGGAAAAGGGATGCAGATGCTGACGACGAAGGAGCCGGAGGATGATATGATCGAAGTGGCGATTGCGGCGGTGGAAGCGGTTTTTGACTGGAAGACATTTCTGGGATATCATCCTTATGAAGACGACGACGAGCCGGAGGCAGAGGAGCCGGTATGACGCTTCAGGAACTGTTTCTGGAAGGAAAAGAAACACTTTATGAAGCCCAGATCCAGGAATGGGAGCTGGACGCCTGGTATCTTCTGGAATATGTGACCGGCATGACAAGAAGCCGGTATTTTCTAGATCCCCATGTCCTGGTTGGGCAGAAGGACCGGGAAGATTATCAGAAGCTTCTGAAGAAACGGGCCGCCCATGTGCCTTTGCAGTATCTGACCGGCGTGCAGGAGTTTATGGGCTGTTCTTTTCTGGTCAGCGAGCAGGTGCTGATCCCAAGGCAGGACACGGAGATCCTGGTGGAGGAGGCGGCAGCCCGTCTGTGTCCGGGCATGGAGATTCTGGATCTGTGTACAGGTTCCGGATGCATCCTCTTAAGTCTTTTGAAGCTGGTGAAAGGCGTCAAAGGGACCGGGACCGATCTTTCTTCTGGCGCGCTTTGTGTGGCGGCAAAGAACAAGGAGCGTCTGGGCGTACAGGCAGAGTTTTTGCAGAGCGACTTGTTTGAACAAGTAAAAGGCAGATATGACTGCATTCTGTCAAACCCGCCCTATATTCCTTCAGGGACCATTGACAGCCTGATGGAGGAGGTGCGGGATCATGAGCCGCGGATGGCGCTGGACGGCAGAGAAGACGGACTGTATTACTACAGAGAGATTATCAGCAAGAGCCCCGGGTATCTGAAGCCTGAGGGCATGCTGTTTTTGGAAATTGGATATGATCAGGCGGAGGCGGTCACAAAGATGATGGAACCGGACTTTAAAGATGTCAGGGTGAAAAAAGATCTGGCGGGTCTGGACCGGGTTGTGTACGGATGCCTGAAATAATGGAGGAATGAGATGTTTGACCGATTGGAAGATCTGGTGAGGCGGTATGAGGAGATTACAAATGAACTGACAGAGCCTTCTGTCGTCAATGATCAGAGCCGCTTTCGGAAACTGATGAAAGAGCAGGCGGACCTGCAGCCTTTGGTGGACGCTTATGTAGAGTACAAAAAGTGTCAGGAGACCATGGAGGACAGTCTGGGGATGCTGGAGAGTGAATCCGATGAGGAGATGCGGGAGATGTTAAAAGAGGAGCTCTCCGATGCCAAAAAGCGGTCGGCAGAACTGGAACAGGAACTGAAGATTTTGCTGCTGCCCAAAGACCCCAACGATGAGAAAAACGTCATCGTGGAGATTCGAGCGGGGGCAGGAGGAGATGAAGCGGCCCTTTTTGCGGCGGAGATCTACCGGATGTATGCCCATTATGCCGAGTCCAGGCGCTGGAAAGTGGAAATGATGGAGGCGGACGAAATCGGAATCGGAGGCATGAAGAGCGGCACCTTCATGATTACCGGCCAGGGTGCTTACTCCGTCATGAAGTATGAGTCCGGCGTCCACAGGGTTCAGCGGGTGCCGGAGACGGAGTCCGGAGGGCGGATCCATACTTCTACCATCACGGTGGCGGTGATGCCGGAAGCCGAAGAAGTAGATGTGCAGATTGATGAAAAAGAGATCCGGATCGATGTGATGCGGGCCTCCGGAAACGGCGGGCAGTGCGTCAATACCACAGATTCCGCCGTGCGTCTGACCCATTATCCCACCGGGATCGTGGTCTACAGCCAGACAGAAAAATCCCAGCTTCAGAACAAGGCGAAGGCCTTCGCGCTGCTTCGGGCAAAGCTTTATGATATAGAGTGTCAGAAAGCCCACGATGCGGAGGCGGAAGCCAGAAGAAGCCAGATCGGCACCGGTGACCGGGCGGAGAAGATCCGGACCTACAACTTCCCCCAGGGGCGTGTGACAGATCATCGGATCAACCTGACTTTGTATAAACTCGACAAGATCATGAACGGAGATATTCAGGAGATTCTGGATGCCTGTATTGCGGCGGATCAGGCGAAGAGACTGAGCAATCTGGAAGAACAAAAGTGATAAGAAGGATGTGTGAACCGTAACCCTGGATACGCAGGGGCGGTGTGACAACCGCAACAATTTGGTTGAAATTTCCGGGTTAATTGCGTATAATAGAGTACCGAAGTGTAAACCTGGAATTAGATAGTGAGGATATTGGAATGGGAAAATATTTTGGAACCGATGGTTTTCGGGGCGAGGCGAATGTCAATCTGACAGTCGAACATGCGTTCAGGGTAGGGCGTTTTCTCGGGTGGTATTACGGCCGGGAGCACAAGGCACAGGTGGTAATCGGAAAAGATACAAGAAGATCCAGCTATATGTTTGAGTACTCTCTGGTGGCAGGTCTTACGGCATCAGGGGCGGATGTGTATCTTCTGCATGTGACCACGACGCCCAGCGTCTCTTATGTGGTGCGCACGGAAGGGTTTGACTGCGGCATCATGATTTCCGCCAGCCACAATCCTTTTTATGACAACGGCATCAAAATCATCAACAGCATGGGCTATAAGCTGGAAGCAGCAGTGGAAGAAAAGATTGAGGCCTATATTGACGGGGAGACCGATGAGATTCCGCTGGCCAGAAAGGAGAACATCGGCCGGACAGTGGACTTTTCGGCCGGCAGAAACCGTTATATCGGTTATCTGATCTCTCTGCCTACCCGGTCCTTTAAGACCATGCGGGTGGGACTGGACTGTTCCAACGGAAGTGCATCCGCCATTGCCAAAAGTGTCTTTGATGCCCTGGGTGCGAAGACGTATGTGATCCACAATGATCCCGACGGCACAAATATCAATGATGGCTGCGGATCCACACACATTGAGGCGCTGCAGGAATTTGTAAAAGAAAAGGGCCTGGATGTGGGATTTGCCTACGATGGGGATGCGGACCGCTGTCTTGCGGTGGATGAGCACGGAAACGTGGTGGACGGAGACTTGATCCTCTATATCTGCGGCAAATATATGAAAGAGCTTGGACAGCTGAAGGATGATATGATCGTCACCACCGTTATGTCCAATATCGGACTTTACAAAGCCTGCGACAAGGCAGGGCTTTCCTATCAGAAGACAAAAGTCGGTGACAAATATGTATTTGAAAATATGATGGAACACGGTTACCGTTTAGGAGGAGAGCAGTCAGGGCATATTATCTTCAGCAAGCATGCGACGACCGGAGACGGGATTCTGACTTCCTTAAAGATCATGGAAGTGCTTCTGGAGAAAAAGACGACCCTTGGCACACTGGCATCGGAAGTCCGGATCTATCCGCAGTTGCTTCAGAATCTTCGGGTGACGGATAAGAAGGCAGTGCTTGAACATCCGGAAGTGGCGGCAGCAGTCAAAGAGGTGGAGGAAGCGCTCGGGACAGACGGACGGATCCTGGTACGCGAGAGCGGCACAGAGCCGGTTCTTCGGGTGATGGTGGAAGCGACTACCCAGGATCTGTGCAGTCAGTATGTTAAAAAAGTGATTGACACCATGAAGCGTGTCATGTAAATATACCATTTTGATAAAGACAGGGGAAACTACACATTACTGGTCATGGAGTGAACAGTAACCACTACACAGGAGGGGAACATGAAAAAGACTACACTGGTTGTCATGGCAGCGGGGATTGGCAGCCGTTTTGGCGGAGGCATCAAACAGCTGGAGCCGGTGGGACCATCAGGAGAGATTATCATTGATTATTCCATTCATGATGCCATGGAAGCAGGGTTTAATAAAGTCGTGTTTATCATACGGAAAGATCTGGAAAAAGACTTCCGGGAAGTGATCGGCGAACGGATGGAGAAGCGCATAGAGACGGCATATGCATTCCAGGAGCTGGATGATCTGCCGGGTGGTTTTGCAAAGCCAAAGGGAAGGACAAAGCCCTGGGGGACGGGTCAGGCCATTCTCAGCTGTAAAGAACTGGTAAGGGAACCATTTGCGGTGATCAACGCGGATGACTACTATGGAAAAGAAGCGTTTGTAAAGGTACATGACTATCTGGTGGAGGACCATCCTTCCAGCGGCCGTATGGAATTTTGTATGGCGGGTTTTCTGCTGGGCAATACGCTCAGTGAAAACGGCGGAGTGACCAGAGGTATCTGCAGTGTGGATGAAAACCGTCATCTGACCAGAGTCAATGAGACAAAGAACATTGTCAAGACAAAATACGGGGCAGCAGTACAGCTGCCGGACAATACCTTTGAGCCGGTGGACGATCACTGTCCGGTATCCATGAATATGTGGGGACTGGGACCGGAGATCTTTCCGGTGTTGGAAGCGGGATTTGTGGATTTCCTCGCAGGACTTTCGGATCCCACCAAGGGGGAATACCTGATACCGACGATCATGGATGAGCTGATCCTGCAGGAGAAAGCCAATGTGACGGTGCTGGAATCCAGTGACCGCTGGTTTGGCGTAACCTACAAAGAGGACAAACCGGCGGTGATCCGTTCCTTCCGGGAGCTGATTGCAGCGGGCGTTTATAAAGAGAGACTGTTTGACTGATCATAATCAGAAGAAAGAGACCGGCGGGGCTGCCACTTGGATGGGGCCCCGCATGAGTTTTCACAGGAGTATCGAATATGATGGAAATTCCATTTAAGAAACCGGAGCTTAAGGATCGGGAAGTGATTTTGTCTCATTTTTCGGGACAAGGATTCCGGGGATGTGAAAGAACTTTTTCCAATATTTATCTCTGGGCCAGATTTTATGATCTGGTGTGGGCCAGGATCGAGGGAACCGTCGTGTTCCGAAGCAAATTTGACGGGATGTATTCCTATACGTATCCTGCGGGAGAGGGAGACCGAAAAGCTGCTCTGGAGCGGATTTTGGAGGAGTGCCGCGAGAAAGGACATCCTTTCCGGCTTCATGGCCTTAACAAAAAGGAATATGAAGAACTGGAGCAGTATTTCCCGGGCATGTGTGATGTCCAGTGGCCCCGGGATGTGGAAGACTATGTCTATGAGACGGAGAAACTGATCAATCTGTCCGGAAAAAAATATCACGGCAAGAAAAATCACATCAATCAATTCAAGGCGGCCTATCCGGACTGGACCTATGAGGCGCTGTCCGACCAAAATGTGGAGGAGTGTTTTCAGATGGCCCTTCGCTGGCGGGAGTTCAATGGATGCGAGGATGATCCGGAAAAGAATAAAGAGATGTGCGTGGCATTGAATTCTCTGCGCCTCTACAAGGAGTTGGAGCTTCGGGGCGGAGTCCTTCGGGCAGGCGGTGAGGTGATCGCGTTTACCATGGGAGAACCCGTGTCCGAGGACACATTCGTGGTGCATATTGAGAAGGCATACGCAGACATTCGGGGTGCCTATCCTATGATCAATCAGCAGTTTCTGGAACATGAAGTGTCTCAGTATCTTTATGTAAACCGGGAAGATGATACGGGCCAGGAGGGGCTCCGGAAAGCCAAGCTGTCCTATCATCCGGTTTTTCTGGTGGAAAAAGGAACCGTTATGCTCAAAGGAGAAATTGCATGAGAGGATGGGAAGCAAAGGTACGGAGGGTGACGCCCTATACACCGGGAGATCAGCCAAACCGGCAGAAGATGATCAAATTAAATACCAATGAGAACCCTTACCCGCCGGCACCCGGTGTAGAGAAAGCCCTGCAGCAATTCGACACCGGCCGGCTGCGTCTGTATCCGGACCCGGCCGCATCCGGGCTGGTGGAGGCGCTGGCCGCTTACTGTCAGGTGAGACCGGATCAGGTCTTTGTGGGCGTGGGGTCCGATGATGTGCTGGCACTGGCTTTTATGACCTTTTTCAACTCTGAGAAACCGATTCTTTTTCCGGATATCACCTACTCCTTCTATCCGGTCTGGGCGGAGGAATTTCGGATTCCCTATGAGACGGTCCCCCTTGATGCCCAGTTCCGGATCGTAAAGGAAGATTATAACCGGGAAAACGGAGGCGTGATTTTTCCCAATCCCAATGCGCCTACTTCTCTGGCCCTGGGCCTTTCGGAGGTGGAGGAGATCGTAAGGCAGAATCGGGACAGTGTCGTGATTGTGGATGAGGCCTATGTGGACTTCGGAGCGGAATCAGCCCTGAAGCTGGTGGATCAGTATGACAATCTTCTGGTGGTACAGACCTTTTCCAAATCCCGCTCCATGGCGGGAATGCGGATCGGCTTTGCGGTCGGAAGCCCTCTTTTGATCCGGTATCTGAACGATGTAAAATACTCGTTCAACTCCTATACCATGAGTCAGGTGGCTTTGTGTCTGGGCGTGGAAGCAGTAAAGGATGAAGCATACTTTCAGGAGACGACGGCGAAGATCATCAGCACCAGAGAACGGGCAAAGAACGTGATGGCAGAACTTGGTTTTTCCTGTCTGGATTCAAAGGCCAACTTTTTATTTGTCACACATCCGGCGTATCCGGCAAAAGAGCTCTATGAGGCTCTGAAAAAGGAAGACATCTATGTGCGTTACTTTGCTGCCCCAAGGATTGACCATTATCTGCGGGTGACCATTGGAACCGATGAAGAGATGGAAGCGCTGTATGATTTTTTCAGGCGTTACATGGCAAGATAGAAAGGAATTTGTTGTATGGATAGTTTGGTAACCTGGTTCATCGATGTTTTGGGAGGCAGGATCTCCAAGGAACTGATCGTGTTCATCATCTCCATGGTGCCGATTCTGGAGCTGAGAGGGGGGCTTCTGGCGGCTTCCGCGTTCGATATTGAGATCGTGCGGGCCATCTGGATCTGCGTGGTGGGGAATATTATCCCGGTGCCCTTCATCCTGCTTTTGATCACGCCGATTTTTAACTGGCTGAAACAGACAAAGGCATTTCGGCCCATGGTGGAGAAATTAGAGAACAAAGCCATGGGCAAAAGTGAGAAAATTGAGAAGTATGAGTTCTGGGGGCTGGTGCTGTTTGTGGGTATTCCGCTGCCGGGAACCGGAGCCTGGACGGGGTCTTTGATCGCTTCCCTTTTGGGAATCAAGTTCAAAAAGGCCTTTCCGGCGGTAATTCTGGGAATTGTTATGGCGACGGTCATCATGTCCATCCTGTCCTATGGTCTTTTGGGAGCTCTGCTCCACTGAAAAGAGGTGTCGGGTGTATGGAAGACAGGAAAAAACTGTATTTTATCTACAATCCCCATGCCGGGAGAGAGCAGATTCGCACAAAGCTGTCAGCGATTCTACAGATCTTTTCATCGGCAGGCTATGAGCTGACCGTATATCCTACCAAAGAGAGTCAGGATGCAGTCCGGCAGATCCGGGATCTGCCGCCAGGATATGATCTGGTGGTGTGCAGCGGCGGGGACGGCACCATGGATGAAGTGGTGGAAGGCATGATGCAAAGAGAGGAGAAACTCCCCATCGGTTATATTCCTGCCGGGACTGTCAACGATTTTGCCAGAAGCCTGAAGATACCAAGGGATATGCTGCGGGCAGCCAGAATCGCTGTGGGGGGCAGAGATTTCCCCTGCGATATGGGAACTTTCAATCAGGAGCATTTTGTCTATATTGCCGCCTTTGGAATTTTTACCGATGTGGCCTATTCTACCAGGCAGAACATGAAAAATGTGCTGGGGCATATGGCCTATCTTCTGGAAGGGGTAAAGCGTCTGACCAATATCCCCTCCTACCATGTGCGTTTTTCCAGTGAGGAATTGGCCGAGGAAGGGGACTTTATCTTCGGTATGGTAACGAACTCACGTTCGGTGGGAGGGTTTAAGAGCATCATTGGCAGAAAAGTACAGTTTGACGACGGTGTTTTTGAAGTGACTTTTATCCGTACCCCTAAAAATCCGGTAGAGCTTCAGGAGATTCTGGGAGCCATTATTTTAAAAGAAATTGATTCTCAGTATATGTATTCGTTTCGGACTTCCAGGCTCTGTGTGGAGTGTGACGACCAGATTCCCTGGACGCTGGACGGAGAATACGGCGGTGAATGCAAGTCGGCTGTCATTGAGAATCATCAGAGGGCACTGAAGATCCGGGTGGATTCCTGAAAAGGAGTCAGAAATGATATCGCTTAGGACTTGGTTTTGCCGGCTCAAAAAAAACATACATTCGATGTATAATTGATTTTGGCCTGAATTTTTAGATGGAAAATGTTCGGCAAATTTGCTATACTGGATATTGGTGAAAGAGGTGACTGTTTTGTGCAGGCCGAAGTACCTGTCAAGACCATGAGGATGCCATACAGGGACGTAAAATTGTGCATGGCGGCCAGGGAAGTATCAAACAGTTGCCAAAGGACAATCATAGATCTGGAGGGAATGGACCATGAAGATAGGATTTGGCTGTGATCACACAGCGATTGATTTGAAACAGGAACTGATGGAATACATGACCAAAAAAGGTTATGAGTGTGTGGATTACGGCGCTTATGACGTGTCGGTGCGGGTGGATTATCCGGACCAGGGTCTGAAGGTGGCGGAGGCCATCAAGGCAGGAGAAGTGGAGAAAGGCGTGCTGATCTGCGGAACCGGTATTGGCATCTCCCTGGCGGCCAACAAAGTGCCGGGAATCCGGGCGGCAGTCTGCAGCGAACCTTACTCGGCCATGATGACGGCGAAGCACAATGCCTCTCAGATCATCGCCATGGGTGCCCGGGTGGTGGGCAACGAGATGGCAAAGATGATTCTGGATTCCTTTTTCGACACCGAGTTTGAGGGCGGCAGACATGCAGAGCGGGTGCAGAAGATCTGCGACATCGAAGCCAAATACAACAAAAGCGAGTAGGGAAGTAAGACTTCCAGTGATATAAAAAGAACAGGCAGACCTTTCTTATGAGAGATCTGCCTGTTCTTTTTGTCCTATGCGGGCAAAAATGCATTTTGGATTGTCTCTGAGATGTCTTCCAGGGCAGCCGTTTCATCGGGCCCATCTGCCATAATATCCACGGCAGCGCCTTTTGGATGGCTCAGGCGCATCAGGGAGAGCGGGTCTTTGGCGTCTGCAATCTCGGTGCCAAGCATGACCATGATGACGCTCTCATAAGTTTTTGCCGTACCTGCGATCTTTGCAGCCGGTCTTGCATGAAAGAATTCATTGGAATCCAAAGTGATGGATCTGGTAATCATAAGCCGCTCTCCTTTTTGTCAGTTACTGAAAAAGTGTGGGGATCTGCTCGTAGGCCTTTGCCACCTGCTCAAGGAGTGCTGCGTCAGTAACGCCTGAGATCTCCGAGAATGCAGAGGCAGCGCCTTTTGCAGCGATTTTCTCCTGAAGCTCCACGCTCTGGGCATCTTCCGGGTTGTGGTAGCGAAGGGCGGCCCCGATGCCCAGAACCAGCTTGTCAACCGGCAGTCCGTAGGACATGGCAGTGGTCAGGGGGCTTACCAGGCGGTCATCTGCAGAGAGCTTGCGAAGAGGCTCCCGTCCCACACGGGTTACATCGTCCTTCAGGTAAGGATTTTTGAAGCGATTGATGATCTTGTCAATGTATTTGTAATGTGCTTCTTTGTCAAAACCGAATTTCTTGATCAGGCCGTCGCCGGACTGGGTCATGGCCGCTTTCACCAGGTCGTAGATCTTCGGATCCTGGATCGCCTGGTCGATGGTCTTGTGGCCGGCCAGGATACCGGTGTAAGCGGTGATGCAGTGGCCGGTGTTCAGGGTGAACAGCTTTCTCTGAATATAGGCCATCAGATTGTCGGCCAAGTTCATGCCGGGGATTTCGGGAATCTCACCTTTTAAGGATGCCTTCTCCACGTTCCACTCGCAGTATTTCTCCACGACCACATCCACCGGATTTTCGCTGCGCACCGGAGGTACGATCCGGTCCACAGAACAGTCAGCGAAACCTACGTATTTTTCACAGTATGCTTTTTCTTCTTCGGAAAGAATGCCGTACACATGTTCTTTCAACTGTGAGGTTGCCCGGATGGCATTTTCACAGGCGATGATATTCAGAAACTCCGTATTTTTGTCAGCGATTCTCTTCTGAATGCCCTTGGCGATGGTGGGAGCGATAAAACCAAGGATCCGAAGCCCGACAGCAGTAGTGAGAACATCTGCCTTTGCGATTTCGTCGATGATCGCTTCTCCATTGGACATGATGCCGGTGATGTTGGTGATCTTTACATCTTCCACTTCTGTGTCCATCACATGAACGGTATATTGTTTGTCAGCAGCCAGACGGTCAATGATCACTTCACTTACATCTGCAAAGACTACGCGGTAGCCGGCCTGAGCCAGCAGCATGCCGATGAATCCGCGGCCGATATTGCCTGCACCGAATTGAATAGCGGTTTTCATAATGGAAACAACACCTCTTTCTTTCAAAATAATTGGGAAAAGGGCGGCCGGACGGATGACATCATGCCGTCCGGCCGCAAAAGTATGTTACAAAATGTCTGAAATATCAGGTTAACTGTCTTAAGATCCACTCTACATCGTTGGTGGTCTTCATTTCTTCCAATACAGTCTCGTCTTCGAGTACTTCGCAGATTTTTGCCAGCAGATCCAGATGTTCGTCACCGATGCCTGCGATGCCGAAGACCAGATTGGCTTTCTCATCGCCGAAGGGCACGCCTTCCGGATACTGGAACAGAACGATACCGGTTTTCTTGACGGTTCCTTTTGCCTGCGTGGTGCCGTGGGGAATGGCGATCCCCATACCCATGTAGGTGGTGACCAGCTTCTCGCGTTCCTGCATGGCATCCACATAGGAGGCGTCCACATAGCCAAGTTTGCACATCAGTTCTCCGGCAGCCTGGATGGCTTCCTCCTTGGTGCCCGGAGTCTGGTTCAGCTTGATGCCTTCTGCAATCATCACCTTTTTGTTTGGAACGGTGGTCGGAACAACCGGGTCTGTGTTCTCTCCTGTGGTTTCTGCCACAGCCTGATCCCCGGTGGTGAGCTGGATATAGAGGGCATCCAGTGCCGGGTCAGCTAGGAAGTTGCCGATCGTTACCATCTGTGCCTGCGGTGCAGATTTTTTTGCACGCTCTACCAGGGTAGTCTGTACGACAGCAATATCGCAGTCTGCAGGGATGTTATCCACAGAGGTATTGATGACGGTCAGGTCCGGACGCGCTGCTTTTACGCGGTTGCGGAATTTGGTTGCACCCATGGCGGAAGAGCCCATGCCTGCATCGCATGCGAAGACGACTTTCTTTACTTTGCCGGCGTCTTTGACTTCTGTGGTCTGGCCTTTGGCCTGTGCTTTCATAGAAGCGGTCTGTGCCTGTGCTTCTTCCAGATTCTTGGCACCGGACATCTTGATGATCGGGCTTGCAATCACGAAGGAAACTCCGGCGGCGATGATCACGCCTAAGAAGGTCAAAAGCATCTGCGGTCTCGGACTCATGGACATAAATGCGATGATGGAACCCGGTGAAGATGCGCCTACCAGTCCGCAGCCGGTGATGCTGTAAAAGAAGACCGCGCAGATGTTGCCGACGATGGGTGCGATGATCACCATGGGGTTCATAAGCACATACGGGAAATAGATCTCGTGGATACCGCCGAGGAAATGGATGATGATCGCGCCGGGAGCGGAATCTTTTGTCATTTTATCTTTGGAGAACATCCAGTAAGCCAACAAAACACCAAGTCCGGGACCCGGGTTTGCCTCCAGCATGTACATGATGGATTTGCCGGTCTCCAAAGCCTGAGTCGTGCCAATCGGGGTGAAGATGCCGTGGTTGATGGCATTGTTCAAAAACAGTACCTTTGCAGGCTCGATGAAGATAGCCACGAGGGGAAGCAGATTCATGCTCATCAGAATCTCCACGCCTGCGGTCAGAACGGACAGGATGATGCCCATGACCGGTCCGATGATATAGTAACCAATGATCGCCATGATCATACCGAAGATACCGACGGAGAAGTTGTTGATCAGCATCTCAAAGCCGGCGGGCATATGACCATCCATGGCTTCATCGAATTTTTTGATGACCAGGCCGGCCAGAGGTCCGATGGCCATGGCAGCCATGAGCATGGTGTTGTCAGATCCGGCGATGCATCCCACGATCGCGATGGCGCCCATGACGCGTCCGCGGTCTCCGCCGATCATCTTGCCGCCCTGTGCGGCGATGAGGATCGGGAGCAGATAGGTCAGAATCGGTGGATGAATGGAAGCGAGCCCTTCGTTGGGAATCCATCCGTCCGGGATGAAGAGTGCGGTAATAAATCCCCATGCAATGAATGCGCCGATGTTGGGCATAACCATGCCTGAGAGAAATTTACCAAATTTCTGTGCAAAATTTTTCATAGTGTTCCATCTCCTTTTCTTTTTGTGATGAGATTTTGATAATATTTTACCAGGGCTTTTTCGGCCAGGACGCGTCCCTCGCTCACGTCATTGCCTTGAAGTGCCTGTAAAAATCGCGGATCTTCCACCAGCAGCATACTGATGCGGCTGATGACTTCCACACATTCCATGTGATCCGACCGGGGCGCTAAGAGGAGAATGGCTCCTTTGACATATCCGTCCGGTACCTGAAAGGGAGTGTCGAGCTTTAAGTATGCACACCGGCAGTGGGAGACTGCAGTGGTGCGGCAGTGCAGCAGATGAATGCCCAGTTCCGGAATGAACGTGTTCTTGATTCCCTCCCGGTGGGCAAGATCCTGACCGATGATCTGCCGGCTTAAGATGCTGTCCGCAAAGATGCCGGCGGCCTGCCCCAAAAGGGTTTCTGTCTGGCAGATGCCGGTCACTTCTTTGATCTGCAGGGAGTGCAGAAGCTGGCTGATCTCTTCTCCGGTGCGGGTCAGGGAGCAGATATCCTCAAAAGAAAGATGCCATGTCGGTGCAGGAGCTTTTGGCTTTGGCAGATGCTCTTTTTTGCGTCCGGCCGTGATGGCATCCAGGGCCTGATTCAGAATCATCATATCCTGCATCTGAGGAATCGGACTCACACAGACGTGTGGAAAATCAATTTCCAGAGGAACGGTGGAGATCACCAGGTCAATGCCGCTTTCTCTTAATTTTTCCGGTTCCAGACGGAAGGCAGACATGATCTGCCGGATCTCAATCTGATGCAGGGAGCGGATCAGGTTGGCAGCCAGCATCCTTGAGGCACCCATGCCGCTTGGACAGACCACCGCCACGGCGATCCTTTTCTGCTCTACCCGGAGCGTCTCGGCTGCCGCTGCAAAATGCATGGCGACAAAGGTGATTTCCGACGGAGAGATATCCTCGATATAAAGTTTATCCCGGAAGAGTTCACAGGCGTGTTCCACCGCCTGGTAGACATCCGGATATTTTTGCCGGATGGAGTCTCCCTGAGAATTGTCAAGCTGAATATTCATGGAAAGACGGCTGATCATGGAATCCATATGACTGGTCAGTTCCTCGATCATTCGGCTGCAGGTGTGGAAAGGAAGCTTTAGTTCCTGTTCCACCCGCTCCACGATGGACATAACCACCTGTCTGGTATTGACAGACTGAAGCTGGCTTCGGTTTCTTCTGCTCTGCGGCCAGATCCGGGCACTGGACAGGTGCATGGTGATAAATCCAATTTCATCTTCCGGAATGAAAAGTGAAAAATGTTCATGGATTCGCCGGGCAATCTGCCGGGCGACTTTGTATTCCGGAAGTTGGGAAAGGTTTTTCAGCTCTTCTTTGTCCATCTCGATCTTTTCTTCTGACCGGAGCCGTTCAATGGCCAAAGAGAGATGGACAATCAGGGCCATGTAGCCGCTGTCGGTATATTTAATATGTAATTCTTTCTCGGTGTCAGAGAGAATCTGTTCCACAAAAGTGGTGATCTGCGGATCAATAAAGCGGAACAGCCGGTTTTTCATCAGTCTGGATTCTGCCGGGGGTTCTTCCCTGGAACTGTCCCGAAGCATCCGGAGAATTTCTCCGTTGTCCATAAATTCCAGAGCAGCGTTGGCGATGGCCTGCCGGTACGCGTTCTCAGTGCCTTCCAGCAGGATGCCCAGGCCGGGCCGCCGAAGAATATGTACCTGATAGGCAGAAAGCCATGTTTCCAGGGCGTCCAGGTCCTTGGCCAGGGTTCCTTCCGAGATCTGAAAGCGGGAGAGGAAGACGTTGGACTTGACCGGTTCTCTGACAAAGAGCAGTTCTCCTAAGATCAGGCGCCTGCGTTCCTTCTGGCTGTAATCCGGTCTGGACGGTTTCATGTTCAGAAGTTCTTCCAAAAGTTCGATGGCTTCCGGGTCTTCTTCGATGGAAAGCCCCACGCCGGGTTTCCGGATGAAGGTGAAATCATTTTCAAAGAGCCACTTTTCGATGGCTGGCAGCTCCCGGAGTATGGTTCGGGAGGAGACGCCAAGCTTTTCGGAGATGGCTCCGACGGGTACCGGTTTTCCGGCCGTTTTTGTCAGCGCCCGGACGATCTCACACTGTCTGGATGTCAGGGTATGGGAAGAAGATGTGCTTGTATTGTTTGCCGACATATGCGTTTCCCTCCCTCTCGTTTGACTATATTTTACCAAGAGATGGGAGATGGTGCAACGGAATCTTCTGTCACTTTTGTCTGGAAGTGTTAGTGACAAAAGGGGGTTTTTGGCAAAATGACCAAGCGGGGCATGTGGAAAATAACTTTAAACTGTTCCGAAATCCGTTTGTATCTTGTGCATCATACACAAAATACGAATTGTTTTTATTTTCTATTGACAAATCATTCAAAATAGTTCAAAATATAGTCATAATAATTCAAATTAGATCTAAATAAATCAATTTGAATCAATGACAAACGTTGGCAAGGGGATAAAATATACGCCGGGGGCTGACAGGTTACGGGAGCCTGAGCAGGAAGCGGCAGAGCGGTTGCAGGAAAGTCTGCAGATCTTGGGGCTGAAGGAATTCTGCGCTCCGGATTGGCACAAAGGGCCGTCGCTCTGCTGGACAACCCCGAAGGAAAAAGGTGCAAAAAGCGGTGGCGCCGGATGTTTCCTTGTACTGACAATCATACCGGTCATGGTATGTTTTAATAAAGATGGAAGCAAAAGTCTTGGTGTGACAGGAGGTACAAACATGAGTTGGTTAAAAGATGTGATTGGAACAGAAAAGGCAGTGATTGCCATGTGCCATTTGATGCCCATGCCGGGGGATCCGGGTTTTAAAAACGGATCGGACCATATGGACCAGGTAATTACATGGGCGAGAAAGGATCTGCTTGCGCTTCAGGAGGGCGGCGTGGACGCAGTGATGTTTTCCAATGAGTTCAGTCTCCCGTATCTGACGGATGTGGAGACCGTGACGGTGGCCTGTATGGCCAGAATCATCGGAGAACTAAAGGATGATATCAAAATTCCGTTCGGCGTCAATGTCCTTTGGGATGCGAAGAAGTCGCTGGATCTTGCAGCTGCGACGGGGGCAAAATTTGTAAGAGAAATTTTCACCGGCGTCTACGCCAGCGATTTCGGAATCTGGGATACCAACGTAGGCCAGACAATCCGTCACCAGCACAAAATCGGGGCGGAGGATGTCAAGCTTCTGTTTAATATTCTGCCGGAGGCAGCCCGTTATCTGGCAGAAAGAGACATCGAAAGCATTGCAAAGTCCACAGTGTTCAACAACAGACCGGACGCTCTGTGTGTGTCCGGACTGACAGCCGGTGCCATGACAGATACTCAGATTCTCAAAAAAGTGAAAGATGTGGTTCCGGATACGGTTGTATTTGCCAATACCGGCGTCCGGTATGAAAATGTGGAGCAGCAGCTGTCCATAGCTGATGGTGCAGTGGTGGGAACCACCTTTAAATATGACGGAACTTTTGAAAATCACGTGGATCAGGAACGGGTGAAACAGTTTATGGATAAGGTGAAAAACTTTAGACAAAACGGTTAAACCAAAGGCGTGATGGGAAAAGGGTATTGTGTATTTGAGAAATAATGGTTATAATTACTGATAAGTGATGAAGAATGCATACAGTCATGAAAACGTATTCTGGGCTGTATGCATTTCTTTGCATTTAAAAAAGTAATCGAGGGAAAGAAGAAAAGTACATGATTAGGGATGAGCGGATCAATCGAATGGGGGCATACATCAATGCGCATCAGTATGTCAGTGTGGAAGAGCTGGTGTCAAAATTCCATGTATCCAAAGCAACTGTACGCAGAGATCTGGAAATACTGCATCAGCAGGGAGCAGTCTGCGTGCTGAGGGGAGGGGCCAGAAAAAAGGGGGATGTAGAGCGGGAACTGATGTATACGGAAAAGCTGGAACGAAATCAGGCGGAAAAGGTAAGAATCTGTCAGTTTGCCTCCGGCATGATTCAGGAAAATCAGACCATCTTTTTGGACACCGGTGTCACGGCCAGAGAGATGATTCCCTGTCTGTGCGAGATGCGCAATATTCATGTGGTGACGGATGATGTCTGGATTGCGGCGCATATTGTACAGAATATGGACATCAAAGTGTCCGTGCCCGGAGGAAATATAAGGCGGGGATTTTACACCATCAAAGGTTCCAGGGCCGAACAGTATCTGGCGGATCTGTACGTGGATATTGCGTTTGTCAGTATAGATGCCATCGACATGGATTTTGGCTGTTCCATAACCAACAACGACGAAGTGCTGATCAAACAGCAGATGATCGCCCATTCTCAGAAGACAGTCATCATTGCGGATCATTCAAAATTTGATACGGTGGCAAGCTGGAGAGTCTGTCCGCTGGATGCGATCGATCTTTTTATAACCGGAAAAGAACTGGAAGAGGACATTGCAGAACACTATGAAAAGCTGGGCATAACGCTGAAAAAGGTATAGGAGAGCGGATCCTTTACGAAAATTGTTTGTCAAAAAAACAGACCTGTGATATAGTGAAAACCAGAAACTTTTAAAGGAGTTTGCAATTATATGTGTGGAATAGTAGGATTTACAGGAAAAGAGCAGGCGGCGCCGGTGCTTCTGGACGGACTGGCAAAGCTGGAGTACCGGGGATATGATTCTGCCGGGATCGCGGTGAAACAGGATGACTCTGACCGGGTGGAGATCGTAAAAGTGAAAGGCCGCCTGAATCAGCTGGCGAAAAAGACCGACAGCGGCAGGAGCGTGCCGGGGTGCTGCGGCATCGGGCATACCAGATGGGCAACCCATGGAGAGCCTTCGATGCAGAACGCCCATCCCCACTGCAGTGACGATCAGAATGTGATTGTGGTTCACAATGGAATCATTGAAAACTATCTGGAACTGAAAGAGAAACTTGGAAAAAGCGGCTATACTTTTTACTCCCAGACCGATACGGAAGTGATCACCAAGCTTCTGGACTATTATTACAGGAAATATCAGGGTAATACCCTGGAAGCCATCGTGAAGGTGATGTTAAGAGTACGGGGCTCCTATGCGCTTGGCATCATGCTGAAAGAAGAGCCGGGAGTGATCTACTCCGTGCGAAAGGACAGCCCGCTGATCGTGGGCAGGAACAAGATGGGGAGCCTGATTGCTTCGGATGTGCCGGCAATTTTAAAGTATACCCGAAGTGTTTATTACATTGACAACCTGGAAATCGCCCGTCTGACGCAGGATGGAGTGACGTTCTACAACATCGACAAAGAACAGGTTGAAAAAGAGCCGGTGGAGATCAAATGGGATGCTGAGGCGGCAGAAAAAGGCGGCTTTGAACATTTTATGATGAAAGAGATCCACGAACAGCCCAAGGCGGTGCGGGATACGATCGGCTCTTATGTCAAGGACGGCAGGATTGATCTGAGTGCGGTGGGACTCTCCGACGAGGAGATCAAAGAGATTTCAAGGCTTTATATCGTGGCCTGCGGCAGTGCATACCATGTGGGAATTGCGGCAAAATACGTGCTGGAAGATCTGGCGAAGATTCCGGTGGAGGTGGATCTGGCTTCGGAGTTCCGTTACCGGGATCCTCTGCTGGATCCGGATTCTCTGGTGGTTATCATCAGCCAGTCCGGAGAGACGGCGGACAGTCTGGCGGCTTTGCGGGAGGCAAAAAGCAGAGGGATCCGCACGCTGGCGGTGGTCAACGTGGTGGGGTCCAGCATCCCCAGAGAGGCGGATAATGTGTTCTATACCATGGCAGGGCCCGAGATTGCCGTGGCGACCACCAAGGCCTACAGCACGCAGCTGGCGGCCAGCTATCTGATGGCGGTTCATTTTGCCCTGGTGCGGGGAACCATCAATGAGGCGTATTATGGCAGGCTGGTGGAGGAGCTTTTGGCGCTTCCGGATAAGATTGGAAAAGTGCTGGAAGACAAGGAGCGCCTGCAGTGGTTCTCCAGCAAGTTCTCCAGCGTCCATGATATTTTCTTTATCGGCAGAGGCCTTGACTACGCCATCAGCATGGAAGGCAGCCTGAAGATGAAGGAGATCAGCTATGTGCACTCGGAGGCCTACGCGGCGGGTGAGTTAAAGCACGGGACGATTTCTCTGATTGAGGACGGGATTCTGGTGATCTGCGTGCTCACCCAGGAGAAGCTCTTTGAGAAAGAACTCTCCAACATGGTGGAGGTAAAGAGCCGGGGCGCCTATCTGATGGGACTGACCAATTACGGCAATTATTCCGTGGAAGACACCGCAGACTTTACGGTCTATGTGCCAAGGACAGATCCTCACTTTGCCACAAGCCTGGCCATCATACCGCTGCAGCTTATGGGGTATTATGTAAGCTGTGCCAAGGGACTGGATGTGGATAAACCAAGAAATCTGGCGAAATCCGTGACGGTGGAGTAGATCGTCGTCGGTTCTTGTCACATCGGTGTGAAATTTATAAAAAATTTATAAAATATTGTGAAAAAAACATATTGTCAGACGAAAAATTTTTCTGTATAATAAGAAAAAAGAGAAAAATGTACATGAAAGGGCATGGAAATAAATTGGATTTCCATGCCCTTTTTGCTATTCAAAAAGGAGTGAACAATATGGACAGCATGGATCGCAGTATATTAAAATGTCTCAGCGAGAATTCCAGACAGTCGGCTACACAGATCAGCCATCAGGTGCATCTGTCGATCGCGGCAGTTATTGAAAGAATCCGGAAACTGGAGCGAAACGGCATCATTCAGCAGTATACCATTGTGGCGGATCAGCACAAGATTGGCAATGAAGTGACGGCGCTGATGGAGGTTTCTCTGGCGCATCCCCAGTATTACAAGGAATTTACCCGGGTGATGAATGAGAACAGCAATATTGTGGCTTGTGATTATCTGACCGGCGACTATGACTTTATGCTGAAAATCCAGACACAGTCTTCCGAAAGCCTGGAGCAGCTTCACCGGGTGATCAAAAGCATCAAAGGAGTGTCCGGTACCAAGACATATTTTGTGTTAAAAGAGATCAAAAGCGGACTTACTGCCTTTTCGGAGGCATAGATATATTTTGAAGTCATTTTTACAAACATAACAAGATGGAGGGAAATGTGTAATGGAAAGCTTTCTGGATACCGTTGAAAAAATCAACGATCTGCTGAATGGATTCATATGGGGGCCTTATATGCTGGTCTTCTTTTTGCTGGTGGGGGGCATGTTCACCATCCGGACCGGGTTCTTTCAGATCACGCAGATCAAAAACTGGATGGAAGTGACCATCCTGAGTGTCTTTAAAGACAGAAAAGTGCTGAAGACCGATGACAAGCATTCGATCTCGCAGTTTCAGTCCCTGTGTACAGCCCTTGCGGCTACCATAGGTACCGGCAACATCGCCGGTGTGGCCACGGCCATCGCTCTTGGCGGACCGGGAGCCGTGTTCTGGATGTGGCTGTCTGCATTTTTGGGAATGATGACCAACTATGCGGAGAACACGCTGGGCATCAAGTACCGCTACCGCAATGAGCGGGGCGACTGGATCGGCGGCGCTATGATCTACATAGAAAGAGGCCTTCACTGCAAGTGGCTGGCGGTGATCTTTTCCCTGTTCTGCTTTTTGGCTTCCTTCGGCATCGGCAATATGACCCAGGCGAATTCCATCGCCAGCGGCCTGAAAGATTCCTTCGGTGTTCCCTCCTGGGTGACAGCGGTTGTGATTATGTTCTTTGTGGCACTGGTAATTGTGGGAGGGATCAAGCGGATCGCGTCAGTTACCGAGAAGATAGTGCCTTTTATGGCAGTATTTTATATTTTAGGCGGTCTGGTGGTGGTCCTGGCCAATGTTCAGGAAGTTCCGGCGGCATTTGCCATGATCTTCCGGGAGGCATTTCATTTTCAGGCAGCAGGGAGCGGTGTTCTGGGATATGGAATCGCAGTGGCGATGAAGCGCGGGATTTCCCGGGGGGTATTTTCCAACGAAGCAGGTCTTGGTTCTTCGGTCATGGTACATTCGGCATCGGATGTGGAGGAACCGGTGGTCCAGGGTATGTGGGGGGTATTTGAGGTATTTGCAGACACCATCGTGGTCTGCACCATCACCTGCCTGACGATTCTGACTTCCGGAGTCTATGATCTGGAGGGATATCTGACCGCTATCGCGGCGGGAGGAGAAAATGCGGTCGTATCCGGAACGACCCTGACAGCCAGCGCCTTTGCTACGGTGATTCCTCATGGAGACAAATTTGTGGCCATAGCGATCATGATGTTTGCGTTCTCCACGATTCTGGGCTGGTCCTACTATGGAGAGCGGGCCGTGGAATATTTATTCGGAATTAAGGGAATCCTTCCTTATAAAGTGTTTTTTGTTATCGTGATTTTCTTTGGCTGCACCGGTTCGCTTTCTCTGGTATGGGATATTGCCGATACGCTGAACGGCTTTATGTCCGTGCCCAACCTGATCGCGATCACCCTTCTGAGCGGAGAAGTGGTGGAGATGACAAAGGCGTATCTGAAGAAAAAACAGTTTTCATAAGGTTGCTATTTTCAGGCATCTGTGATATGATACAATTCGTAAAAGCATGGGGATTTATAAGGGAAATGGGTATTTTGCGAAATGACAATGGAGATGTCGAAGGAATTAGAGCGTATGCTGTCTGTGGAAGGGATGCCGCTGTTTGAGCGTGCGGCTGTTTTTGCGACGGTGGCTCACTGCGGTGTAACAAGAAAGGGGAATCAGATCCCCTATCTGGTTCACCCCATCGAGACGGCAGCGATCGTGGCAGAGATGACCGATGACCAGGAACTCATCGCCGCGGCAGTGCTGCATGATGTGCTGGAGGACACGGAAGTGACGCTTTTGGAGCTGCAGCTGTATTTTGGTGAACGCGTTGCATTTTATGTATGCCAAGAGACCGAAGACAAAAGGCAGGAGCTTCCGCCGGAGAGTACCTGGCTTGTGCGCAAGCAGGAGACCATCGATTTTTTGAAAAATCGGGCGGACACAGCAGCGAAGATGCTGGCTCTGGCGGACAAGCTTTCCAACATGCGTTCCGTGGCCAGGGATGTGGAGCATATGGGTGACCGGCTGTGGGAGCGGTTCCATCAGAAGGATCCGTCCATGCACGGCTGGATGTACCGGCAGGTGGCAGAAGCCGTACAGGAGCTTCAGGATTATCCGGCGTGGAAAGAATATGACCGGCTGATCCGGCGTGTATTTGAACAAGGTTGAAGACAGAAGGGGGACTGTAGATGATTACAGTCTCTTCTTCTTTGGGGAAAGATCCATATTTGAGATTTGGCAGAGAGTGTCCGTGACAGGCGGACAGGCAGAGAAGTGACAGTTATTGAAATAAATACAAAGATACAGGATTTTAAGAAGCAGGAGGAGATTGAGATGAAAGCATATGCAAAATGGAGCAGAGAAGAGTTGCTTGGATTAAGGGAAGAGCTTTCCAGGCAGTATAATGAGGCGAAGGCCAAGGGGCTGAAGCTGGATATGTCCAGGGGAAAGCCGGCGGCAGAACAGCTGGATATGACCATGCCGATGATGGATATTTTCAACAGAAACTTTGATATGCGGGATGAAGAGGGCGTGGATGTGAGAAATTACGGCAATCTGGAAGGGATTGTGGGCGCACGCCGGCTGCTTGGGTCCATGCTGGGGGTAGATCCGGATCATGTGATTGTATTTGGAACAGCCAGCCTGAGCGTGATGTATGATACAGTTTCCCGTTCTATGACCCATGGGGTCATGGGGAGCACGCCCTGGTGCAAGCTTGACAAGGTGAAATTTTTGTGTCCGGCTCCGGGGTATGATCGGCACTTTGCCATTACGGAGCATTTTGGCATCGAGATGATCACAATCCCCATGAAAGAAGACGGTCCGGATATGGATCTGGTGGAGGAATATGTGAAGGATCCGGCGGTCAAAGGAATCTGGTGCGTGCCCATGTATACGAACCCGCTGGGGATTACCTATTCGGAGGAAGTGTGCAGGAGGATGGCTGATCTAAGTCCCGCTGCAGAAGACTTCCGGATCTACTGGGACAATGCCTACTGCGTACACCATCTCTATGAGGACAGGCAGGATACGCTGCCGGAGATCCTCTCCATGTGTAGAGCTAACGGCAAGGAGGATATGGTGCTGATCTTTGCCTCCACTTCCAAGATCAGTTTTGCAGGAGCCGGCATCAGCTGTATCGCAGCGTCTCTGGGCAATCTGGACTGGGTGAAAAAATCCATGACGATCCAGATCATCAGCCATGACAAGATCAATCAGCTGCGCCACGTGCTGTATTTTAAAGATCTGGATGGGGTAAAAGAGCATATGAGAAAGCATGCGGCGATCATGCGCCCGAAATTTGAGCTGATTCTGGACATGCTGGAGCGGGAGCTTGGGGGCCTTGAGATCGGAACCTGGACAAAGCCGCTGGGCGGATATTTTATCTCTTTTAACACCATGGACGGCTGTGCAAAGTCTGTGGTGGAGAAGTGCAGGGCGGCCGGCGTGACTCTGACCGGAGCCGGGGCTACGTATCCGTACAAAAAAGATCCCCATGACAGCAATATCCGGATCGCTCCCTCTTATCCGACTTTGGAGGAGCTGAAAATTACGGGTGAGCTCTTTGTGCTCTGCGTGAAGCTGGTCAGCGTGGAGAAGCTTCTGGAAGAAAAACAGTAAACGAAAATCGAAGCGGCAGGATAAAAACTCCTGCAGAAGGACAGGGCTGTCACACAACGAATCATCGTGTGTGACAGCCCTGCTTTTAGGTGTTCAGGCAAATGCAAAAAGCCTGTCCTTTACCTGAATCCTTCCGGAAGCCGGTTCTGTCATCGTTCCGACTTCATCAGGGTTGGATACCAGTACCATGGTTGTAGCCTGGTATCCGGCATCCTTGATCTTTTGGACCTCAAAGGATACCAGCAGATCTCCGGTTTTTACCTGATCTCCCTCGGACACCTGGATCTGAAATCCGTCTCCGTTCATCTTTACGGTGTCAATGCCGATGTGGATGAGCACTTCCATTCCGTCTGTGGTTTTTAAAGCCACTGCATGTCCGGTGGGGAAGGCGACCGTGACTGTACCATCCACAGGAGCGTACAGACTGCCTTCTTCCGGTTCAATGCCCACGCCTGGTCCCATCATTCCTTCAGAAAAGACGGGATCGTTTACTTCTGCCAAGGGGATGACATGTCCGTTTAACGGGCTGTATACAATCTTTTCTGCAGGAGCGGCTTTCTTCCTGCCGCCCATCAGGTTTCCAAAAAATCCCATAAAACAGCCTCCTTTATTCCATATTCAGTACATTTTTTATATTGTTTTTGTAGACATCTGCCTTGGTTCCGTAGATAATCTGTACCCCATCACTGACCTGCACAACGCCGTTGGCTGCAGTTTTCGATTTCCAGTCCGCATCGGACATCACAAGAGCTTTATCCTTGACCTTGACTCTCAGACGGGTGAAGCAGGCATCCACATTCAGGATGTTGTCTGCGCCGCCGAGCCCCTCGATAATGGTGGCAAGGATGTCATCGCTGACTTTTTTGCTGCCCAGCTCTTTGACTTCTGCCTCGTCTTCCTCACGGCCTGGTGTCTTGAAATCAAACTTCTTGATCAGGAACCGGAAAGATACATAATAGGCTGCAAAGAAGAAGACACCCAGGATAAAGATCCAGATCCAGTTGGAACCTTTGTCTGACTGCATGATGCCGTTGAAGATGGTGCTCAAAAACGGACCGCCAAAAGAGCTGGGACCTGGAACATTCACCTGGAAAATATAGGTCAAAAAGTAAGCCAGTCCTGCCAGTCCTGCGTGCACTATGAAAAGCAGCGGTGCCACAAACAGGAAAGAGTATTCGATGGGCTCGGTGATACCGGTAAAGATGGAAGGAATCACGGCAGCGATCAAAAGTGCTTTCACTATCTTTTTCTTCTCCGGCTTTGCAGTGTGGTAGATGGCAAGAGCCGCACCCGGCATACCGAACATGGCAAAGATGACTTTACCATTCATGACAAAACGGGTGATGTTGATATCAAACATAGCAGTCGGTGAAGCCAGCATGGCATTGTAAATATTTACTGCTCCTTCCACAATGGTTCCGTCGATCTCCATGGAGCCGCCCAGGTTGGTGAAGAAAAAGGGCGTATAGATAAAGTGATGAAGGCCAAAAGGCAACAGTGCACGTTCGCTTAGTCCGTAGATCACGCTTCCGGCTGCACCAGTGTTGTAGATCAGTTCTCCCATGGCCGTAAGGCCGCCCTGAATCACCGGCCATACAAAGGACATGACAAAGCCAAGAGCAGAACACCCAAGCAGTGTGATCATGGGGACAAATTTTGTGCCGGAGAAAATACCAAGCACCGGTGGGAGCTGGATATTATAATATTTGTTGTGAAGCCATGCCACAAGAAGTCCCACCAGGATACCGCCAAATACACCGGTATCCAGGGACGCGATGCCCATGATCATGGACTGACCGGTGGTCATGGCAGAGGGATCCAGTTTTCCAAGACTGGTCAGAAGGACATTCATCACATTGTTCATGGCAAGAAAACCGATGACACTGCACAATGCGGCGATCCCTTTTTCTTTTCTGGCATAACCTACCGATACGGATACTGCGAAGATGATGGGCAGATAATTGTTGATGGTATTGCCCATAGCCTTCAGAAGATTGAAAAACAGTTTCAGGTAGTCGTTGCCCAGTACCGGAAAGGTGGTTATGATGTTTTGGGTGGTAAAGGCGGATCCGATGCCCACCAGAATACCTGCGATGGGAAGGATCATGACCGGAGTCATGAGAACCTTGCCCAGTTTCTGGAATTGTGAAAACGAAAATTTATCTTTCATGTAATCGTACTCCCCCTGTGTACTAATGGAGTTCCGGCCAAAAGCCTTTATTTGCTTCGATCATCTGGTCCAGGATTTTTCTGGCAACTTTTGCGGAGGGCACTGTTTTATTCATGGTAAACGCTTCCAGTGCTTTCTGGTAGGACTTTTCAAAATAAGCGTCCACAATCAGTTTCTCTGCCGCCAGCTGCTGCTGGATCATGCCCAGGTGGAAGGTGGGAATGTCGCCGATCACTACCGGTTCCGGTCCCCAGGATCGCAGATAACAGGGAACTTCCACCATGGCGTCTTTGGGAAGCGCCGGAATGGAACCGTTGTTTTCCACGATGACCAGATAACGGTCTGCGTTGTTGTAGGCGATGGAACATGCCACATCTACGATGAAATCACCGAATGCGTTAAAAAGTCCGAGGTTGACTTCATGAGCGCCGTTGGACTCCTTTACAAGCCGTACCTGCTCATACATCTCTTTTTCCCGTCCGTCCATGACCATATTGGCTCTGGTATAGTTGACATCGCCGTCCTGTGCGCACTCTTTCGCATAGAGATAGTACTGCAGATAAGTATTCGGCAGATATTCCGGGAAATCCGTCAGGATTTCTTTGAAATTCTCCCAGGTATGGCGCCAGGACGGATCTGAGTGATGCTTGTCATGAGAAGCCGCAAGTCCAAACTGCATGATTTTTTCTTTCAGTTCCGGCATCCGGTCTTTGCCGGTTTTGTCATAAAGCTTTGTCCACCATCCAAAATGGTTCAGGCCGAAATACACAGGATCCAGATCGTTGTATTTTTTCAGACCCAGCATTTTGGCAAAGGACAGCATAATCGCCACCGGCATGTCACAGATGTTCAGAATCTTGTAATTGTTGTACTGGCGTCTGGTCGCTTCCGCCACAATTGCTGCCGGGTTGGAGTAGTTGATGATCCAGGCTTCCGGTGCGTAAGTGCGGATGTCGTCGATGATCTTAAAGACGGCCGGAACAGAACGAAGTCCGTATGCCATACCGCCGGGCCCGCAGGTTTCCTGCCCGACAACACCATGTTTGAGAGAGATCTTTTCGTCCTGCTCTCTCATTTTCAGTCCGCCCTGGCGCACCTGTGCAAATGCAAAATCAATGTCCGTAAACGCTTTTTCAGGGGCTGTGGTGGTAAAATACACACATCCCGGATCAAGCTTTGCGGTCAGGGAACGACATAAAGTATCTACAAGCTCCAGACGCTTTTCATCGATGTCGTAAAGAACCAGCTTCTGCAGCGGAAAACGATCCAGATTTTCAATCAGACTTGCAATGATACCAGGAGTATGGCTAGAGCCGCCTCCTACAATAACTACTTTAAAACCTTCCATGTTTTATACCCTCTTTTATTGTAATTTGTTGCGCGCGCTTTTGATATCATCTATAATATAACGGTAAGAGGCCCGAATGGGAAGGGGTTTGGCGCAGGATGGAAGGATGTCCGCTGATCGAATATTTTTCATTCTATGAAATAAATTTCAGGTGGGGAATCGTATGAGTTTTTTTCATCGTATTGCAGAAAATACGCAGTATCTGAATAAAAGTGACAATGAGATTTTGTCTTATTGTATCCGGAACAACTGCAAGGTTTCGGATATGAAAGTGCAGGAAGTGGCGCAGGCGCTGTACACGTCGCCTGCTTCTGTGATTCGGTTCTGCAAGAAACTTGGGTTCAGCGGTTTTTCGGAATTTAAAGCCGCACTGAAGATGGAGATGCACCAGGAGGAAAAGACGCCGAAGGTGAATTCCATCGACTTTTTAAAGGATATCCATAAGACTACACGGTTGATCCAGGAAGAGACAGTTATGGAGATCCTGGAGCTGATCCATACAAAAAGACGGATTGAGCTTTTTGCTGTGGGCAGCAGCAGGACGGTGGCCAATGAGTTTGCCAAGAGGCTGCAGCTGATCGAAAAATCAGCATATTGTTATGATGACAGTACCCTGATGAATATTCGGGCGAAACAGCTGGGCGCAGAGGACCTAGTGGTAGCCATGTCGGTCTCCGGAGAGACAAGTCTTCTGATTGCGGCCGCCAATATGGCCAAGAGCAGAGGGGCAACCATCGTGTCCATCACCAGTCTTGGAAGCAATACGCTAAGTGATGTGGCGGATATCAACGTATATGTAAAGTCCACCCGCTTTATGAAGGAAGAGATTGAAGTGCGCTCCAGAGTGCAGCTTTTGATTCTGTGCGAATATATATTCTTCCGGTATCTGGAATGGGTGCAGGAAATGAAAAAGGCGCCTTAAGCGCCTTTTCCTGCCATATAGTTGATAAACTGCTGCGCGGTTCTTCCGGAGATGCCGCCGTGGCTTAATTCCCACTTGTTTGCTTCTGCACACAGCTCCTCGTCGGAGCAGGTGATAGAAGGATAGCGTTTTCGAAGCTCTTTTACCATCGCGAAGTACTCTTTTGGCGACGGTTTTCCATAATAGATGGTCACGCCGAACCGGGCCACCAGGGAAAGCTTTTCCTGCATGGTATCGGACCGGTGCATGCCGTTATCCACTTCCATATCGTCCCGGTCGTTCCAGGTTTCCTTGATCAGATGCCGGCGGTTGGAGGTGGCGTAGATCAGCACGTTGTCCGGCTTGGTCTCCATGCCGCCTTCAATGACTGCTTTCAGGTATTTGTATTCGATCTCAAATTCTTCAAAAGAGAGATCGTCCATATAGATAATAAAGCGGTAATTCCGGTTCTTTACCTGAGCAATGATGGCGGACAGATCCCGGAACTGGTGTTTGTAGATCTCGATCATCCGAAGGCCCTGGTCATAGTATTCATTTAACAGTGCCTTGATGCTGGTGGACTTTCCGGTGCCCGCGTCTCCGCAGAGAAGGACGTTGTTGCAGGGAAGACCTTTGATAAAGGCTTCCGTATTGTCGATCAGTTTTTTCTTCTGAATCTCATAGCCGATCAGATCGTTTAGCACCACCCGCTCCGTATTGTTGATGGGCAGAAATTCCACTCCGTCTTCCAGGTGCCGGATGCGAAAAGCCCGGTTCAGGCCGAACATGCCCACGCCGTAAGCGGCGTAGAAGTCAGTGACAATACGGAACATCTCTTCTTCGTCGGCGGCCTTTTCCAGCTGTTCACTGACCATCTGGACCTTTTGGCTGACGTTTTTATTGTACATGCGCTCCTTTTTCTGGATGGAGCGGTAATTTAAGACGGTGGAAAAACAGTCGATGGAGAGCGCCTTTTCAATGGGGCCAAAATCAAATGCAAACAGCTTTTTGAAGACAGCAAAGTCTCCCCTGGCAAAATGATTGACCGTCCCGTCGTTGGCGCCCACCTTCTCGCTGGTCATACTGAAGGAATTCTCGTTGGTCAAGAGCACAAAGGTCAGGTAGTTGTGCCACAGATTTTTGTCAAAGCCATACTGGGTTGCCAGATCCAGAAGAGCCTTCATCTGTTCATAGATCCGGGTGGTCAGCTCTGCCGGCGTGCCTCTGCCCTGATCGAAGTCCTCAAAGATGCCGGAGAGCTTTTTTAAGATGCTGTTTTCCCCAAGATCCCGGTAAAGGATCAGTCTTGCGATATCTCGGTACATTTCTTTATTCCTTTCCTGCGTATCATGTTTTGAAGACTTCCCCGTCCTCTATTGATCCGGGGGAGTGTATTATTTTATAATCATAAAATAGAGAAGCACAAGAACACCCAGCACAATCCGGTAATAGCCAAAGGGCTTAAAGTCATTCTTTTTGATGTAGCCCATAAAAAATTTGATGGCAATGACCGATACGACAAATGCGGTCGCCATGCCGATCAGCAAAAGGGAAAGCTCTGCGGCTGTGAAGGCAAAGCCGAATTTTACGATTTTTAAGAGGCTGGCTCCGAACATGACCGGGATTCCCAAAAAGAAACTGAACTCGGCGGCCACGCCTCTGGAAGCACCCAAAAGGATTCCGCCTAAAATGGTAGAGCCGGACCGGGAAGTTCCGGGGATCAGAGACAATACCTGAAAAATACCAATGGAGATGGCCAGGGGGTAGGTGATCTCTTCTAAAGAACGGAATTTCGGACGTTTTCTGCGGTTGTAGTTTTCCACTACGAGAAAGAGAACGCCGTAGAGGATCAGGGTGACGGCTACCGTCTGGTAGTTGTAGAACATGGCATCCAGCGTGTCGTCAAAGGGGATTCCGATGACGGCGGCGGGCAGGACGGCCACAAGCACCCGGAACCAAAGGGCCCAGGTATCTTTTTTGATCCATCCGTTTTTCGGTGAGCAAAAAGGCCACAGTTTGGGAAAATACAGAACCACAACGGCCAGGATGGCGCCCAGCTGAATGACGACCCGGAACATTTCCAGAAATTCCTCAGAGACGTTTAACTGGATAAACTGTTCCACAAGAATCATATGTCCGGTACTTGAGATGGGGAGCCATTCGGTGATGCCCTCCACAATACCAAGGAAAATAACTTTTAAAATTTCAAACATGGCAGATACTCCTTTTAAAAAATTCTATTTCATTGTACCTATGTAACCAGGAAAAGTCAATGTAGGATTGAAGTTCTTTCCGGACAGTGACAAATACGACAAATTATGCTATGATAATGGAAAAGTGAGGGAGTGAGTTATGAAGCAGCAATTAGTGGACAAATTTCTGGAAATCTACGGAGATGGAGACGGGGTATCCGTCTATTTTGCTCCGGGAAGAGTCAATCTGATCGGAGAACATACCGACTACAACGGCGGTCATGTATTCCCCTGTGCGCTTACGGTGGGCACCTATGCGGTGGCCCGGAGGAGGGCGGATCAGGAGCTTCGCTTTTATTCGCTGAATTATCCGGAGAGTGGGATTGTGAGGGCATCTTTGTCGGATCTGGCCTACCGCAAGAAGGATGGCTGGGGCAATTATCCCAAAGGCGTGGTACAGACGTTTATCAGCAAAAACTGTCCGATTCCCTGTGGAATGGAGGTTTTGTATTACGGAGATATTCCCAAGGGACTGGGGATCGGTTCTTCTGCTTCCATCGAGGTGGTGACCGGGCTGATCCTGAAGGAGCTGATGGGATTCAAAGACATCAGCATGGTCGACATCGCGTTGTTTGCACAGCTTGCAGAGAACGAGTATATGGGGATGAGCTGCGGCATTATGGACCCTTTTACGATTGCCATGGGAAAGAAGGATCATGCAATCTTCCTGGATACCAGTGATCTCTCCTATATCTATGCGCCGCTGGCCCTGCCTCATGAGAAAATTATCATTACCAACAGTAAAAAAGTCCGCTCGGCCATGGATGAGCGCTATCAGGAGCGCCGGATGCAGTGCAAGGAGGCGCTGAGGGAGTTACAGACGGTGATCGCCATCCGGAATCTGGGCGAACTGACAGCGGAAGTGTTTGAGCAGGTGCAGGAGATGATCGCAAGTCCGGTGCGGCTTCGGCGGGCACGCCATGCGGTGACAGAGAATCAGAGGACAATTCAGGCGGTAGATGCCTTAAAGAGGGGAGATATCTTTGAACTGGGCCAGCTTATGAATGCTTCGTATTTATCCCTGAAGGAAGACTATGAGGTTTCCTGCGAAGAACTGGATATCCTGGTGGAGGAAGCCTGGGGCATTGACGGAGTGCTGGGATCCCGGATGATGGGGGCGGGATTCGGCGGCTGTACCGTCAGCATTGTGGAGAACAGCGCAGTCAATGCGTTTATCCAGACAGTCGGCGGGAATTATGAGAAGCGGACTGGCCTTAGGGCAGATTTTTATGTGGTGGAAACGGGAAATGGGGCTGCGGTTTTGTAGTCCCTTTTTGATTGAGGAAAAATTATCTTCCATGGAACAAAAGATGGTCACGCAGTGTCAGGTGAAGGACAGTTTCAGCTGAAATCTTAAGAAATCTTAATTGTTAGCCGGGGGACTCGCAAGAATGAGCGGTGCATGATACACTTACTTCAGTGATGCAAAAAGCAGGAAAAGATCAGGATATAGAACAGGACAGGTGAAGGAATGCAGGAAAAGCAGAGGATATTGGTGGCAGATGACGAGCCGGAGATCAGGGAGGTACTCCGGATGATGCTGGGAAGCGAAGGATATGAGATCCTGGAGGCGGTCAATGCCAGGGAGGCGGTGGAGCAGGCAGAGCGGGTGGATCTGGTGATTCTGGACGTGATGATGCCCGGGGAGTCCGGGATTCTGGCGTGTACCAGGATCCGGGAGAAGACCAATGTGCCGATTCTCTTTCTGACGGCCAAATCCGGGGAACATGATAAGGTAATCGGATTTTCTGCCGGAGGAGATGACTATCTGGTGAAGCCTTTTTCGTATATGGAACTTTTGTCCAGGGTGAAGGCTTTGATCCGCCGGTATCGGGTGTATCAAAGATCGGAAGAAGAAAAGGGAAAAGTGGTCTTTTACAGAGACCTTACCATCAATCAGGAGCTCCAGACGGTTCAGGTACATGGAAAAGACATCGCTTTGACGGAGATGGAGTATCAAATACTTCTGCTGTTAGTATCAAATCCAAGAAAGGTTTTTTCGGTAAAAGAGATCTATGAGACGATCTGGAAAGAGATTTTTTTCCCCAATTCCGGCAATACGGTGATGGTGCATATCCGCAATATCCGGCGCAAGCTGGAGAAGAACGGAGAATCTTATATTCAGAATATCTGGGGAAGAGGTTATTGTGTTAATTAATAAAAAAAGAAGACGCAGGCTTACGCTGGAGTTGATTATGATGACTCTGGTATCTTTGATCGCCGGAGTGCTGACTGCTCAGGTGGTGGAGGATCTGGGGCTTCAGTTTATGTTTGAGAAGCTGCAGAGCGAAGACTATTATGAAAATCAGGCCCAGGACTGTCTGAAACGGCTTCAGATTTTTATCGAAGAAAATCAGGTAACCGAGGAGAACATGGAGCTTCTGGCCTCCTGGGCCCAGAAAGAGAGCAATGTCTATGTGGTGTTCTATCAGGATGTGGACGCTTTGTTCAGCTCGGATACGATTCCGGTGGAAGAAGATGCAGAGATCGAACTGAACGGAAGCGGACTTCCTTATTATGAGGTGGCTCTGGCAGACGGAACATTTATAAAGGCCGAACTGGAGTGCTATATGGATGCGCAGATGTTTTATGTGGTGGACATTGCCGGGTATACCATGGGCGGAATGGTGTTTGTGCTTTTGCTGTTTTTGCTAATTCACCGGAAAATCCGCTACATCAACCAGCTGAATGAGGAACTGAAGATTCTCGGAAGCGGAAATCTGGAATATCCCATGACCATTCGGGGCAATGACGAGATCACCGGGCTGGCGGAGGGGATCGAGAGCCTGAAAAATAGCATATTGGATCAGCAGTTTATGAAGGACGAGGCTGAAAAGGCGAATATGGAACTGGTGACAGCCATGTCTCACGACCTTCGGACCCCCCTTACTTCTCTGATCGGTTATCTGGAGCTTCTGACCATGGAGCGGTATGCGGATGAAATGCAGAGGCAGAGTTATCTGAATCATTGCCGGGAGAAGGCATTCCAGCTTAAGCGGATGTCCGACCGTCTGTTTGAATACTTTCTGGTGTACGGAAAACGGGAGCGGCAGTATCAGTTTCAGGAAATCTTTTGTGAAAGCCTTCTGGAAGATCTGTGCAACAGTCAGTTTTTTGACTGGCAGGAACAGGGAGGAAGCCTTTCCTGCCACATTGGAGAGATTGCCGGTATGGTTCAGGTGGACAGCGAATATCTCCAGCGGGTGATTGATAATGTTTTGTCAAACCTGAAAAAATACGGGGACGTAACATACCCGCTGGAGATTCTGGCGGAGGAGAAAGACCGCATGCTCCGCATTCAGATCCGGAATCATGTGAAGAAGCAGGACAGTGTGAAAGAAAGCACGCAGATTGGGCTTCGGACCTGCAAAAAAATTATGGAAGAGCATCAGGGATCTTTTGGATGGTACCGGGAGGGCGACTGCTTTACGGTGGAACTGCGGCTTCTCGTGGTGTCTTAACGTTTTGGCAGATCTTTTCCTCTCCGAATCCGGATCAGACAGAGGACATCTTCATAGAGCTGGTCCGGATCTTCTAAATCAATCATCAGCCGTCTTTGTCCGTTTCCCTCCCGGGTCCGGGCATAGATTTCTCTGAGTGTTTCCTCCATGTCATAAGATATTCTGTTTCACCGGTGCCGATATCGGCTGCCTTGGACTGAATGACAAAATCTTCCCGCAGATAGAAGCGGACGGCGGCTTCATTTTTCTGGTACACATGCAAAGACAGGGCGTCCCGAAGAGACTTTACATGATCCAGAAGCTGTTTTCCAATTCCTTTTGACCGAACGTCAGTTCTGACAAAGATTCCGGCGATATAGTCTCTGGACATACCCAGAAATCCGCAGGGACTGGAAAACATGTCCTCATATACGTACAATTCGGCAGCAGGCAGACACTCTTTTACCTGTTCAAAATGATTTTTCCAGTAATCTGCCGGTATAAAATCATGGGCCTGGATATTGGCATCAAGCCAGATATCCATGATCGGGGTCAGGTCTTTGGGGATAAATGCTCGAATCATAAGTTGATTTCTCCGTTTCCTGTTGGTCTGTTCTAAAAGAACAGCATAGCATTTCTGTCCGGGCAAATCAACGTTTTTCTTGCTGCCCGCATAAGGAGCAGCAAAGATCATTGCCGCTTCGGTATTTTTCATAAAACCAGTGAACAGAGATTATACAACGTGCCGAAAAAGCAGAGGTATACGAAAAACAGTTGTATTTTCTTCGGGAAAGTATTATATTTGTGTTGCATAAAAAGGATACATGACAGATATAAAATGGATGTGAATCGGATCGTGGAGAGATCAAAGACCATAGAGGAGAGGAGATTTGACCTATGAACAGAGCAGCAGGGATCCTGCTTTCGGTTTCCAGCCTTCCAGGGCGTTTTGGCATCGGATGTTTTTCCAAAAGTGCCTATGATTTTGTAGACTGGCTGAAGGAGGCGGGCCAGACTTACTGGCAGATTCTGCCGCTGGGGCCTACCAGTTACGGGGATTCACCCTATCAGTCTTTTTCTACTTTTGCGGGGAATCCGTATTTTATCAGTTTGGATGAGCTGATTGAAGAAGGGGTTTTGACGGAAAAGGAGTGTCAGAGTGCGGATTTTGGCAAAAGAGCCGATGATATTGACTATGAGAAATTATACAAAAAACGCTATCCGCTGCTTCGGAAAGCCTACGAGAGAAGCAATATCAGCGAAGATCCGGAGTATGTAAGTTTTGTGGAAAAGAACCGCTGGTGGCTTTCGGATTATGCGCTGTTTATGGCGGTGAAGGACCGTTTTAAAGGAGCGCCCTGGACAGACTGGGCAGAAGATATCCGGCTTCGCTGGGAAAATGCCATGGATTATTACCGGAAGGAGCTGTATTTTGACATTGAATTCCAGCAGTATCTTCAGTATAAATTTTTCAGTCAGTGGGGACGGCTGAAGGCTTACGCCAACGAAAAAGGCATCCGGATCATCGGGGACATTCCGATCTATGTGGCCATGGACAGTGCAGATACCTGGGCTCATCCGGAATTGTTTCAGTTAGATGAAAACAACGTGCCTACGGCCGTGGCAGGATGTCCTCCGGACGGATTTTCTGCGGACGGGCAGCTGTGGGGCAATCCTCTCTACCGGTGGGACTATCACAAAAGCACCGGCTATGACTGGTGGATGTCGAGGCTTTGGTACTGTTTCCAGATGTATGATGTGGTGCGGATCGACCATTTCCGCGGTTTTGACGAGTATTATTCCATTCCTTACGGGGCACAGAACGCAAAGGACGGACACTGGGAAAAGGGGCCGGGTATTGACCTGTTCCGCTGTATGGAAGGAAGGCTCGGGCATCATCAGGTGATCGCAGAAGACCTGGGCTATGTGACGGATTCTGTCCGGGAGCTGGTCAAAGAGAGCGGTTTTCCGGGGATGAAGGTACTGGAATTTGCCTTTGATTCGAGAGATTCCGGTTCGGCCAACGACTATCTTCCCCATAACTATGTGGAGAACAGCGTTGCCTATACGGGGACCCATGACAACGAGACTGTGACGGGATGGTTTAAAAGCATCACCAAGGAAGAGCGGCAGATGACGAGGGACTATCTGTGTGACCAGCGCACGCCGGCCAAAGAGCTGCATAAATCCTTGATTGCGCTGGTGATGCGCAGCAGTTCCAAAACCTGCATCATTCCCATGCAGGACTATATGGGGCTGGATAACCGGTGCCGCATGAATCAGCCGTCCACGTTAGGGACCAACTGGAAATGGCGGCTTGTAAAAGGCGAGCTGTCGGAAGAACTGAAAGAAGAGATTCTGGCGGTGACAAAGCGGTACGGCAGAATGAACTGGGCGTAAAAGATAAGACCTGCCCTGGACAGACACATCCAGGGCAGGTCTTTGGACGGGGCTTTCCTGCTGACAGACAATTAAAATAATACTGTTGACAAACAGAAAATTCGGTGTATAATACAGACTATAAGCGAATACGAAACGAGATAACAAGGGTGTTATCGAGTGTGAGTATGTTACTGATCAGGTAGAACAGGCAGAACTCAGATTGTGTAGGGGAATTCTATGCAATTTGAGTTTTTTTGTGTTGTAATCGAAAAAATCCGGAGTTTTTCAGACACAGAGCCTGCATGGGAAGGAGGGAGCATGTGAAGATACGTCAGATATTGAATAATAACGTTGCCCTGGTTGCCAGGGGCGGAAATGAAATGATCGTGTATTCCAAAGGAATCTCATTTCGCAAAAAGGCTGGCCAGTCCATTGAAAAAGAGGAGATCGAGAAGATCTATGTGCTGGATTCCAATGATACGCTGGAACATTTCAGTTATCTGCTGTCGCATACAGATGCGGAATACCTGAATGTGGTCAATGATATCATCTCCTTTGGAGAAGAGCTTCTGCATGCAAAAGCAAACGATTATTTGTATCTGACTCTGTTGGATCATATGGACTTTGCCTTGAAAAGGGGACAGAAAGGACAGTTTATTCACAGCCCGCTGGCATGGGAGGTGAAGAAATTCTATCCGGACCACTTTCAGATCGGACTTTATGCCTTAAAGCAGCTGAAAGAGCGGTTTCTGGTGGAATTTCCGGAAGATGAGGCGGTATCCGTTGCCCTTCATTTTGTCAATCTTCAGTCCAGTCAGTCGCAGCTTAAGGAGACAATCCAGGCCATGCAGACCCTGAAGGATATTTTATCCATCATCCAGTATCACTACCGGATCTGTCTGGATGAGCGTTCGCTGGACTACTCCCGTCTTGTGACACACCTTCGGTATTTTATCGAGCGGCTGCAGACCGGGCGTACCTATGAAGACAATGACCAGGAGCTGAACAGACAGGTCAAAAAGCTGTACCCGAGAGCTTATGAATGCATACAGAAACTAAAAGTGTATGTAAGAGAGAATTTTCAGATTGAACTGAGTGTGGATGAAGAGACTTATCTGGTCTTGCATATTCACCGTGTAACAAATAAAAATAACAGCAAAGGAGAATAAAACATGAAATATGAGGCATTTAACCAACAGATCATCGATCTGGTGGGCGGAAAAAACAACATCAGCGCAGTGGTCCACTGTATGACCAGACTGCGGTTTACCCTAAATGACAGAAGCAAAGCGAAGACTGAAGCGATCAAACAGTTAGACGGTGTGATTGATGTGGTGAGCAACGATGTGGCATACCAGGTCATCATTGGAACCCATGTGGCAGAGGTACATGAGGAATTGATCTCCATGCTGGGACTTAGCGGTGAGGCGCCCAGGGAGGGACAAAAGACGAAGAAAAATCCATTTAAGGCAGCGCTGGATCTGGTGTCCGAGTCCATGACGCCGCTTTTGGAGCCGATCATCGCAGCCGGTATGCTGGCCGGTCTGATGTCTTTGGTGGCGCTGACGGGCCTGATCTCTGCAGAGAGTCCCACGTACATGGTGCTGGATTCCATCCGCGGCGCGATCTTTTATTTTCTGCCGGTCTTTATGGCCATGTCCTGTGCATCCAGGTTAAACGCCAGTCCTTATCTGGCGGTGGCGCTGGCGGTTACTCTTTTGTCCACCGGCATTGACGGGGCAGAAGGTTTAAGCTTTCTTGGAATTTCCCTGCCCACGATCACCTATTCCGGCTCCTTCATCCCGATTTTGCTGGCGGTATGGTTTATGGGCTATGTGCAGACTTTCCTGAAAAAGGTGATTCCAAACATGCTGCAGTATTTTCTGATACCGGTATTTACGCTGGTCATCACGCTGCCTGTGACTTTGATGTTCTTCGGCCCCATCGGGACCTGGATCGGTGAAGCGATCAGCCTGTTCTGCAATCTGCTGGCAGACACGCTGGGCAACTGGAGTGTGGTTGCGTTCTATGCGGCGATTCAGCCCTTCCTGATCATGATGGGGGCAGGAAACTTTATCATGCCAATCGTCATGGCATTTCTGGCGGAGATGGGTTATGATCCTTTGTTCCTGGCGGCCTGCACGATCTCGGATATCGCAGTAGGCGGAACGATGCTTGGCTACTTCCTGCGGGCAAAAAATGCAAAACAAAAACAGTTGTTTGGTACCGTAAGCTTCAGTGCAATCCTTGGATGCACGGAGCCGGCTGTGTTTGGTGCCTTTGTGAAATACCGCCGTCCCTTTGTATGTGTGATGATCGGCGGCGGCCTGGGCGGTCTGTTTGCCGGGCTGATGAATGTGAAGACCTATACGATGGCATGGGGGCTTGCAGGACTTCCATCCTACATCGGACAGAATGATTTTATGAACTTTTACTATATGATTGCAGCGGTGGTGATCGGTTTTGTGGCATCGGCGGCGGCCGGATTTATCCTCTGCAAACCGAACCTGCTTCCAAAAGAAGAAAATCTTGCTTCTGGTTCTGAAAAGACAGTGGAAAAAGCATCTGTGAAAAACGGAAAGATTGATAAAGAGATACTGAGTACTGTGGCAAGAGGAGAAGTGATTCCGTTGTCGGAGGTGAAAGATCAGGCGTTTTCTTCCGGAGCTCTTGGCAAAGGCGTCGGGATCCGTCCGGCGGATCAGGAGGTGTATGCGCCGGTGAACGGTGAAGTCACCTGTGTATTCCCGACCAGACATGCCATCGGCATCCAGAGCGACAGCGGTGTGGAGATTCTGCTTCACATTGGGATTGACACGGTACAGCTGGAAGGAAAGCATTTCGAAGTGCTGGTGGAACAGGGCCAGCGAATCAGGCGGGGCGACAAACTGGCTGTTGTGGACTTTGAAGGGATCCGCGCGGACGGCTATGACGATACGATCATGGTGGTGATCACCAACACCCAGGATTATCTGGATGTGGTTCCGTCACTGGGAACGATGAATACTCCGGATATGGAATGCATGAGTGTGGTTCTGTAAAAAAGGAGGGAATATGAATCAGCATTTTTTCTGGGGAGGAAGTATTGCAGCCCATCAGTGTGAGGGGGCATTTGAGGAGGACGGAAAAGGTCTGGCCATCATGGATCTGGTGACCAGCGGCAGTCATGAGAGACCCCGAAAGATCTGCCGGACCATTGAGAAGGAAAAGTTCTATCCGTCTCATACAGGGATTGATTTTTACCACCGCTACAAAGAGGATATCGCATTGTTTGCGGAGATGGGCTTTACGGCGCTTCGAATCTCCGTGGACTGGTCCCGGATCTACCCCATGGGTGATGAGGCAGAGCCCAATCAGGCGGGTATTGATCATTATGTGTCCGTGGTGGACGAACTGCTCCGGCACCACATCGAGCCCATCGTGACTTTGTGCCACTTTGAGATGCCCCGGCATCTGGTGGACCAGTATGGGTCCTGGGTCAGCCGGAAGATGATTGATTTTTATCTGAAATACTGCCGGACCATGTTTGAGGCGCTGAAAGGAAAGGTTCATTACTGGTCTACTTTTAATGAATTGAATCATCTTGACCCGGCTACAGAGGCATCCGATATATTTACCTATATGATTGCCGGTGTAAAATATTCCGAGATGGAGCATCCGGCCCAGACTTTGGCTTCCATTGGCTATCATATGACGGCAGCCAGTGTAAAGGCGGTACGCCTGGGTCATGAGATCGATCCGGAAAACAAGATTGGATGCGTCTTCGGCCTGCAGCCGGTCTACGCCTGCAACTGCCGGCCGGACAATGCGCTTAAGGCATTTCAGGAGATGTACCGGGATTTTTATCAGCTGGACGGCATGTGCCAGGGGAGCTTCCCGAAGTACAAGCTGAAAGAGTACGAACGGATGGGAATTCAGCTGGAAGGGCTGAAAGAAGATGCGGAGGATTTTGCAGAAGGAACCCTCGACTTTATCGGGGTCAATTATTATTCCTCCAGTGTGGGCCACTGCGAAGAGATGGAGGGGGATGAGACCCTGTTTGGCGGCGTGCAAAATCCCTATCTGGAGCTGAGCAAGTGGGGCTGGTCCATCGATCCGAAGGGTCTGCGCTACCTGCTGAACGCGGTGTACCGGATGTACAACAAACCGGTTATGGTCACGGAAAACGGTCTGGGCGCCGTGGATGTGCTGGAAGAAGATCATACGATCCACGATGATTATCGGATCGATTACCTGTCGAAACATCTGCAGCAGTTAAAGCTTTCAGTGGAAGAAGACGGGGTGGACTGCTTCGGGTATCTCATGTGGGGACCCATCGACCTGGTATCCGCCACGACAGGGGAGATGAAGAAGCGGTACGGATTCATCTATGTGGACAAAAATGATGACGGGAGCGGAACAATGGGGCGTTTTAAGAAGGATTCCTTCTACTGGTATCAAAAGGTGATCGCTTCCAAAGGCAGGGAGCTGTCCGAGCACGCGTGACCTTTTTGGCTCCGGTATTCCCGGGGTGTGCAGCCATAGCTGTTGTAAAAATATCTGGAATAATAACTCAGATGATTAAAACCGCAGGCAAGGGCGATGTCCGTGATGCTCCGGCTGGTGTTGTCCAGAAGATGGCAGCTTACTTTCAGCCGGTATGCGTTCAGGAAATCTATGGGGGACTGCTGCAGGTAATGTTTGAAAAGCCTGCAGCATTTGCTCCGGCTGACATTTCCGGAGGCGGCAATCTCATCCAGCGTGATCTTTTCTCCGTAGTGCTGATAGAGGAAGGATATCATATCTTTTTGAATCTTCAGGTCTTCGTCTGTTTCCTGCCCTTCTAATCCAGGACCCAGTTCTTTGCAGCTCCAAAGCCGGCTCCACAGAGTCTGCATGAGTGAGATGGCCTCCAGTTCGTATCCGTCTGCGGCGCTTTCTTTCAAAGCGGCAATCCGAAGGAGAAAATCCGCGGTCTCCGGTCCATGGGCATGGCCCGACGGAAGGTGCAGATATTCCAGGCTGCAGTTTTTTAGTACAGGGGTCACGTATTTTTGCATCAGAGCCTGGTTCTGACAGAACAGGGACGGGTGGAACAGGATGCAGATAAAGCGACAACCATGTCGCTTATAGGAATATCCATAGTGCATCTGGCGGGCATTGACCATAAGGGAATCCTGACTGTCAAGCACCAGCCGCCTGCCGTTCACGTCGTAACACATCTTCCCCTCCAGAATATGGATCCACTCCAGGTCCTCATGCCAGTGACAGGGTGCGCTCATGTCCGGATAGAGGCAAAGGTCTGCAGTCCGGATATAGAGGGGGATTTCTGTGTGTTCATATTGTATAATCTCTGAAAGATCCTGCATCAGTTCGATGCTTTTCATGATTTCATCTCCTTTTTACAAATTATATTATAATGTGAAAGAGCGTATTTGTCATGGACAAATTGATGATCTGGCAAAACATCCAGTGCTTTTTATGAGGAAATATTTTTTGCTTCAGGGTGGCTTTTATAATGATAAAATCTGAAAATAAAATTATATGATTTTTCAATGATCTCTCCATTGACGATATAGCAGATCCGTATTATAATAAATTTACCTCAAAGGTAAATTGATAAAGAGGTGATGGGTTGGACATAATGTACAAAAACAATAGGCTGCGAAAGGTTTGTACGGATGCCAGGATTGCTGATCGGATATATGGAAATGAAATGGCAGAAAAAATACAGATGCGCATAGATGAAATAAAGGCAGCAGATACAGTGGAGGAGATGATTCAGTTTCGTATCGGCAGATGTCATCCTCTGGTTCATAACAGGAAGGGACAATATGCTATGGATCTGGTTCATCCATACAGATTGATCTTTGAAAAATGTGGTAATCATATTCAGATTGCGCATATTATGGAGATTGTTGACTATCATTGAATGAATAATAAAACAGGAGGTAGCACTATGGAGAGAAGCCGAAGTTATATTGCAACACCACCTGGAGCGACGATCAGGGAACAGCTTGATGACAGAGGAATGAGTCAGAAAGAGTTTGCGACAAGGATGGATATGTCAGAGAAGCATATCAGCAGGTTGATTCATGGCGAGGTTCAGTTGACTCCAGAAGTGGCTGTCAGACTGGAAATGGTGCTTGGGATTCCTGCAAAATTCTGGAACAACCTGGAAGCAATTTACAGAGAGAAACTGATCAAAGCGAGAGCTGAGAATGCCATGGATGCAGATGTAACCTTGGCAAAACAGCTTCCCTACAGTGAGATGGCAAAGTTCGGCTGGGTTCCCGAGACGAGAATTGCAAAGGAAAAGGTGATTCATCTCAGAAAATATTTTGAGGTTGTTGAACTTTCTCTGCTGGAAAACAGCCAGATCACGCGAATTGCCTGCAGAAGACTGGCAGTGACAGAAAAAAGTGATTTTGCATTACTTGCCTGGGTACAGGAAGTAAAGCTAAAAGCACGTCATGTGATGACGGCACCCATCGATATAAAGAGCCTGATAAAAATAATTCCGGAAATTAGAAGGATGACGACGCTGAACCCAAAAGAATTTTGTCCAGGTCTTAAGACGAGATTGGCAGAATGCGGTATTGCTCTCGTTTTTTTACCTCATTTAAAGGGGTCTTTTCTGCAGGGGGCTTCTTTTATGGATGGTAATAAAATCGTGGTTGGGCTGACTGCAAGGGGCAAGGATGCAGACAAATTCTGGTTTGGTTTATTCCATGAACTTGCCCATATTGTTCTGGGACATATTGGTCAGCCGGACGGGACATCAGAACAGGATGAGAAGAATGCGGATAACTGGGCAGGAGAGATGTTGATTCCGTCAAAAGCTTTTGAACCGTTTAAAAACAGAGAAAATTATTCTCCGGCATGTGTCTGCGATTTTGCAAAGAGACTCGGGATTGCTCCCGGTATTGTGGTTGGAAAACTGCAGAACGAAGGATGTGTCGGGTACAATATGTTAAATGATCTAAAAAAACATTATGTGATTGCAGGGCAGGTCTGAGGTGTTTCCAAACATTTCATATAAAAAGGGGGGACGAAGGAAGTCTCCCCTTTTTTGGATACAATAATGAAAAAATACTGCAACGATTTTGCTAGATTTTCTGGATGTGAGATACTATAATCCCATCAGAAAAGGACAAAGGAGTGTCAAAAATGAGAAAGAATCTATGGAATCTGATCCTTCCTATCACTTTCCAGCGGTTTATGCTGGCCCTGGTCAGTGCGTCGGATGCTCTGATGCTGGGGAAACTGAATCAGGCTTCGCTGTCTGCGGTCTCTTTGGCATCTCAGATTGCGTTTGTCTTCAATCTGTTTATGATGGGGCTTGTGACGGGAACCAGTATGTTCGCGGCTCAGTACTGGGGAAAGAAAGACAGAGAAAATATACAAAATGTCATGGGATTTGTTCTGTGGGACACAGGCCTGATCTCACTGGTGTTCTGCCTGGGAACGATGGCGGCGCCCGATGTGCTGATGCGGATTTTTACGAATGATCCGGAGCTTGTAAGACTGGGCGCCGTGTATCTGAAAGTGGTGGGGATATCCTATCTTCTGTCGGGAGTCACGCAGATTTATCTGTGCATCCTGAAGAACACCGGCTATGCGGGAAAAAGCATGCTGATCAGCTCGGCGACGGTGGTGCTGAATCTTCTGCTCAATGCAGTGCTGATCTACGGACTTGGCGGGGCACCGGCCCTTGGGATCACCGGAGCGGCTTTGGCGACGGTGCTGGCCAATGCGGCCGGCCTTGTCTGGGCAGTACTGGAATCTTTTGGGAAGGACGGCCTGCGGCCGGCAAAAGCATATCTGAGGCCGCGGGTGTCAGAACTTGAGAAAAGATTCTGGAAATATACGGCGCCTGTCATGGCCAATGGGATGTTCTGGGGCTGTGGCTTTACCATGTATTCCGTAGTGATGGGCCATCTGGGGACTGACGCGGTTGCGGCAAATTCCGTTGCCAATATTGCAAAAAATCTGGTGGTCTGCTTTTGCCTTGGCCTGGGCAATGCCGGAAGCATCCTGGTGGGGAACGCACTGGGAGCGGGTGATCTGAATAGGGCGAAAAAAGAAGGTGCCTATCTGTGCAGACTGTCCGTGGTCAGCGGAATCCTGACAGGGGCGTTTCTGCTGGCTATTTCACCGGTCATTCTTTCTTTTGTCCAGATCAGTCCACAGGCCCGGGCGTATCTTAAATATATGCTGATCGTCAGTTCTTATTATCTTGCAGGAAAATCCATCAACTGCATGACCATCGGCGGGATCTTCTGTGCCGGCGGAGATTCCCGGTTTGGCATGTGCTGCGATGCGGTTACGCTGTGGTGCATCACGGTTCCTCTTGGGATAGCCGCGGCTTTTGTATGGAAAGCACCTGTGCCGGCAGTGTATTTTCTGCTGAATCTGGACGAGATTGTGAAACTTCCGGTGGTGTACCGGCATTATAAAAAATACCGTTGGGTCAGAAATCTGACGGAGGAAGGGAATGAAGCCGGTGCGTCGGCTCTTTAGTTGGCCCAGGCAATCTGCTGGGATACAGCCAGAGGAAAGATCCGAAGCGCATTGGCGTCCAGATTTTCGTGCCGGAGATTGACGGCGGTAAACTGGCTGTTGGTGTAGGTTTTATAATAGTAGATGCCTCTGGTGGCGTTGATACAGCAGGCATAGGTGGTCATGTCGCAGGCATCCTGGCGGGACAGTACACTTCCTTTTACGATGGATACGGAATCCAGCAGATGAAAAAACTGGGCCAGGCTGCTTGCGTCATCTTTGCTGCAGACCGAATTTAAAAGCAGCCAGGATGCTTTTACAAAGCGGGAGGCGGGAGAGTAATCTCCGGGCAGCCCAAAGCTCCCAAGTCCCTGGCCAAAAGGCGTGATTCCTTCCAGATCGCTGAAGCAGTTTTTTGGATAACCGGAGACCAGATTCATATACTGACTTAAGTTGGTCAGCTGAAAGTCAAAAGCCGGATTGTTGGTCAGGACTCCGACGGAGTTGTCGTGGACCTTAAGCCCGTCTCTTGTATTTTCCAGCGTCACCGAACCGGTGCGGTCGGCGATATGCCAGTGCAGCGGCGTCAGCGGAAGTTTGTTGCTGAAAGCAATATTGACCAGATGGGTGGAATCAAGAAGGCGGCGGGCGTCTTCTATGGAGCTGCACTGCCCCAGAATCCACAGAATCAGTTCAAAAGGAGAGACGTTGGTTTTGCGCGGATCCTCCTGCTCTGGATAGTAGGCATTATCTGGAAAATTCAGGGCGGCCATACAAAGTCCTTTTTCGTTGGCGGCTTCTGCATAAAGGGGATATCCGTCTTCCACTGTGGCCATGCCGATGACTGCATTATGCCGTCTTAGTACACTGGACCGCCGAAAAGCGATGGGATAATTTCTTGGCGTGATGACTACCGAGGTGTGAAACTCGTAATTCAGATCCATGGTGCGTCCAAAATAAAAATCGTTTGTTTTCATAGCAATGCTGGTACACATAGTTGTTCTCCCTGTATTTCGCGTCCTGCCTGCAATGATATGCAGGTAAATCTACTTGCCTGAATTTCCATCAGACCAGGTGGTCGGCGGTCAACGATGCCTTTCTTCTCCGACTTGCTGATGAGCATGGATTCTTCAAAGTTTCATCTGATATCATACCGACAGCACACTAGATGATGATTTCTCCCTATTAGTTTATTCCCAAAACATCAAAATTATATGTCAGATTTTCTCTGTTTTGTCCGTATGAACCCCACCACCTCAAGCGCCGGAATGACCCATTTGTTCGTGATGGTGTCTGAGCGCTTTTCTTTTCTGGAAATCATTGTCTTGGCAAAAAAATGTCATAAAATCAATGAAAAACCAAGTACCGTTATGGAGCCAAAGCATATGCTCCATCGCCGCAGGCGATTTCCAATGGGCATATGCGGTTACGTTCACAGGGTACCTGTGATCCGTAACGTTCGTTCCTGTGTTTGTCGTAGAACCCCGGACGGCGTATCTTGACTTTTTTAATTTCCATATGTAAAATAAAGGCATATAATAGGTAATAAATAATGAAACAGGAGAGGAGAATGACCTTCTATGTACGGAAAACGGATACAGCGGCTGCTGACTGTATTTTTTTCAGCAGCGTTGGTTCTGTCTGCCTGTACTCCTGTCCGGGAGACTGCGAAGGAAAGCAGTGATGCTCTGACCTGGGGTACCTGGGGGAATTACGAAGAACATAAGGAGTTTCTGGATCTTCTAAATGAAACCTGTCCGGATATCCAACTGGAGTTCGTCTCTTATACGGGAGGCAACAAAACCGGTTACAGCTGGGCACAGATGCGTGCCGATGACATTCCGGATATCTTTATCACATCTCAGATTCTGGATGAAGAGCTGGCGAAGGAGCGCCTGGCGGATCTGTCCGGTTATCCTTTTATCAACAGCTTTTCTACATCGATTCTGGATCAGGTATCCATTGACGGGGGAATTTATCTTCTGCCGACCAGCTACGCCATGTATGGTATTTTTTATAACAAGACGCTGATGGAAGAGTACGGGTGGTCGGTACCCAAGGACCTTGAGGAACTTGAGGCACTGTGCGGTGAGATCCGTGAGGCGGGACTGATTCCCGGCGTTATCAGTACACAGCTTACCGGCGGACCTTTCTCTACCATGTTTAACCTTGCCAAGACGGACTGGCTTACGACGCCCGACGGCGTGCAGTGGGAACAGGATTTTCTGGCAGGAAATGCCACCGCTTCCGGCAGGTGGGAAGACACCATGGATCTTGCAGAGCGGTATATGGATATGGGGATGTTTTATGCTGATCCGGAGGACCGAAACAGTCCGACACTGATTCTGGATTATCTTGGTCAGCGCAAAGCGGTATTTTGTACTGCAGTGCAGACGGTCAACATCTCAGAGTTTCCGGATACCAAAGATCAGATTGGCATAATGCCCTTTATCAGTGAGGACGGAAGCAAAAATATCTATATGTACAGCCCGACTTATTATTTTGGGATCAGTAAACGGCTGACGGATCCGGGAAATGAAAAAAAGCTGGAAGACGCTGTGCGGCTCTTGTCTCTTCTGTATTCTCCAGAGGGCCAGGCTGTGTTTGTGGATGAGGCGACGCCCTGTTTGATGAGCACTCTGAACAATGCGGACGTTCAGGAAGATTCCATGATCTATGATGCCGGGCAGGCCTTGCAGGATGGCCGGGCATTTCCTATGACCTACGCAGGCTGGGAACAGGTTCTTTCAGATATGGGCCAGGTGTATAAAGAATGGTTCCGGGGAGAAGGCGGGATGGATAAAGACCAGTGCATTGCCCGGATGGACGAACTTATGCAAGATGCACTGGACCACTCGGATCAGCTTTATTTTTGTGAATGTACAGAAGATTTCACGCTGGAAGAGACAGGGGAGCTGGTAGGAAAGGTGCTGGGCAGTGCCGTCGGTGCCGATGCAGCTTTGATTCCGCTGGGCGGATACCAGGAGGGAGGCATAGAACTTCGGGCAGGCATTACAGGAAAACTTTACAAAGGGAAAATCAATATGGATGTGGCCAGCACCATTTGTCCGTGGTATGACGGAGAATACGCTCTGATGACCATGACGGGGGCACAGGCAAAGGAGCTGGCAAAGGCAGGTCTTTGTGTGGAGGGCGGCCAGGAGCCGTATCCGTATTTGCTCGTAACCAAAGGCGGTGCAGAACTTGAGGATGATGCAGTCTGTCAGGTGGCATTTTTGGCCCAGGGCTATACAGAAGAGATGGCAGAGACGTTTTCTGCTCAGGTCTGTACGGGTTCTCTCAGGGAATTTCTGCGCGCCTGGCTGGAAGAAAAGAAGACGGTCTCTCCGGACAGCAATCCATGGGAATGATCCGTTAAGGCAAAGAGGGAGACGGTATGAATACAGAAAAAAAGAAATATCGCATTATGTTTCCGACAGTGCTGGCAGTCTGCCTGCTTCTGTTTTTGCTGGTGGGCGGTATTTATTTTACAAAATATCTGAAGGTTCAGATCTTTAAAGAGCGGACCACACAGCTGAATGAAATCACGTCTCAGGTACGGGTCAATCTGGACAATGCGCTGGATGCTCACTGGAATTATCTCACAGCAGCAGTCAATATGCTGAAGCAGCAGAAGTTTGAAAGCGTTGAAGAGGCGACCGGATTTGTCGGCTCTTTGGAACAGCTGCTGGAGATGGAGAACTACAGTTCGATTTTGGTTCTGCTGGACGAACAGGGAAACTGCTATGATGCAGCGGGAAGGCATGGAGTCTGGACGGACATTGACCGTATCTTTGGAGAGGCCGAACGTCATACATTTATCACCGATTCCCGGATTTATGAGGGAAGCTACTGGGCGTTTGTGCAGAAATTGGACATACCGGTCCGGGCAGAGGAAGAGACGGGGATCGTGTTTACCCACATGATTCTTTTGAAGGATGTCTATATGTTGGAAGCGTATTATGACAGTGCTGCTTACAACAATCATAATGAGACTTATATTCTGAAGAGCAATGGAACCCGGATGTACGATGGCGGGTCGGCGGAAAATATGATCCAGTCCTACAATGTGCTCAAGGTGTTGCAGGAGATGGAAGGGCAGGAATACCCGGATATCCAGGAAGCGCTGGAAGAAAAGCAGATCATCAGTACAAATTTTAAGCACAATGGAACCGAGTATTATTACTGCCTGACGTCGCTGCCGGATTATGACACGCTTCTCCTTTTTCTGATTCCGGCAGAATATGTGGCTTCCGGCAGTGTGGACATGGTGGGAGCAGTCATCCGGACGCTTTTAATCCTGTCGGTGATTTTACTGTTTATGCTGACACTGGCAGTTGTATCCATCCTCCGGCAGCAGAGCAGTGCGCGTCTGTTCCGGCAGGAGCAGGAGAATCTGCGCCGGCAGGAGGAAATGAATGAAAAGCTGGAACAATCCAACGCCCTGCTGGCCCGTTCCAAAGAGACGGCGGAGCAGGCTTTTAAAATCGCAGAGGAGGCAAACCGGGCCAAAAGTTCTTTTCTGTCCAATATGAGTCATGATATCCGCACGCCCATGAATGCGGTGGTCGGTTTTGCAGCCCTTCTGGCCCGGGATGCGGAAAATCCGGAGAAGGTAAAGGAATATACAAGGAAGATCACTTCATCCAGCCAGCACTTGCTGGGACTGATCAACGATATTCTGGATATCAGCAAGATCGAGGCGGGCAAGACGGTATTGAATCTTTCGGATGAAAATATGGTGGATCTGATCGAAAATATTGATTCCATCATCCGTCCGCAGATGAAAGCGAAGGGTCATACGTTTGAGGTTCGCAATGAGGGGCTCAGACATGAGCATGTGGTGATGGATAAGCTGCGTTTAAACCAGATCCTGTTAAATCTCCTGTCCAACGCGGTCAAGTATACGCCGGACAAGGGCTGTGTGGTTTTTACCATCCAGGAACTTCAGCAGCATGCCAGAAAGCTGGCGCATTTTCGATTTATTGTGAAGGACAACGGCTATGGCATGAGCCAGGAGTACGTGGAGAAAATTTTTCAGGTCTTTACCAGAGAAGAGGACAGTGTGACCAACAAGATCCAGGGTACCGGACTTGGGATGGCGATCACCAAAAATCTTCTGGATTTGATGGGCGGAAAGATCCAGGTAGAGAGCGAGAAAGGCAAAGGTTCTGTCTTCACTGTGGATCTGGAACTTCCCATCAGCGACCATGCGGTGGATCTGGATTTCTGGAAGAAAAAAGAGATATCCAGGCTGCTGGCGGTGGATGATGAAGAAGTGATCTGCCGGAATATCCAGATGACCATGGAGGGCACCGGGGTTCATGTGGATTATGCCATGGAAGGCCAGACGGCGGTGGAACTGGTGAAAAAATCCGAGGAGGAAGGGCAGCCCTACCATGTGGTTGTTCTGGACTGGAAGATGCCGGGGATGGACGGAGTGGAGACGGCAAGGTGCATCCGCCGGGAAGTTTCCAAGTCTGTGCCCATCCTGGTGCTGACCAGTTATGACTGGCCGGAGATCGAGGAGGAGGCGAAGGCTGCCGGTGTGGATGCCTTCTTGTCCAAGCCCTTTTTCCTGAGCAGTTTCCGTCAGATGATGGAAGGCATGCTGGGCCACGAGTCCCAGCCGGAATCCCACAGTGAACAGAGTATTCTGGAAGGAATGCACATTCTTGTGGCCGAGGACAATGAGATTAATGCTGAGATCTTAGGAGAGCTTCTGGATATGGCGGGGGCGTCCTGTGAGATCTATGAAAATGGACAGATGGCGGCAAAGGCTTTTGAACAGTCGCATCCGGGACAGTACGATCTGATCCTGATGGATGTGCAGATGCCGGTCATGAATGGCTATGATGCCACAAGGGCGATCCGGGATCTGGGACACCCGCTGGCTCTGACTATTCCGATCATTGCCATGACAGCCAATGCCTTTTCAGAAGACATTCGGGACGCACTGGAAGCCGGGATGAATGCTCATGTTGCAAAGCCCATCGACATGGGCGTGCTTGAACAGACGGTCCGGGCGGTTCTGGAGGCGCGGGAAGAGTAGGCTGCCTGAGATCCATAAAAATGCTCTGTATCAGATCATGCTTCTGCAGGACACCATCGGGGAGCATTTTCTGGAAGTAGACAAGGCAGCCAGAGAAAGCAGCGTTGAAAAGTGAATCATTGCAGTGAAAGGCGTGAGTCATAGAAATGTGGCTTGCGTCTTTTTCTGTCTGGAAAGGAAATATCCTAAAGCTGAACTCAGAGAAAGCAAAAAATATTGTGGTGGTTATAGTTGTTGTGTATCTTATTGAGATATATTTTGTATAACTTGGCTTGCTATTTACCATTTTGTATAACTGTGTAATTTTAAAATGCGATATTTCAGAATTTAATTATGATTTTTAATGTATTAGATTGTTCAAAACGCATTATTGTGATATGATGATAAATACAATGGGTAAATAGCAAGCCTAGATAAATACAATGTGAACAGATAAAAAATAAGACTGAGGTGAAAGAATGGCAATTAGTTACAAGAAATTATGGAAATTATTGATTGATAAAGACATGATGAAGAAAGATCTGCGGGCAATGACAGGTGTTAGCACGACAACAATGTCTCGATTATCAAAAGATGAGAATGTCAGTACAGAAATTGTGTCGAAAATTTGTTCTGTATTAAATTGCGATGTTGGAGACATCATGGAATTTGTTCCTGATAAAAAAGAGGAACCATAAGGAGGTACGGCAGCGTGGATTCTTCCTTTCCTTATAGTGCGTCTTTGACCAGAGAGCCGTTCCTTTTCTACGAAATGCGTTCCACCGCAAAGCTGATGACAGAAGGAATTTCTGATGATGCAATTGTAAAAGAAATTGTAGAGCAGAATCTTTTTCAGTACCCAACGGAAAAATCGATCACACGCATGGCGAAAGCCTGCATCAAACGGCTTCATGCGCTGGGAGATGATTCGCTGGTGTCTGCGATTGCATCACAGCCGGTGGATGTGGCAAAACAGATTTGCCTGTATGCAATGATGAAGCAGAGCCGACTGGTCTGGGAATTTATGCTGACGGTCATTGGCGAGAAGTATCGGTTAAGGGACACGTCTTTTGGTAAGATAGATTTAAATACATTTTTTATGCGTTTGCAGGAACAGAATGATACTGTAGCTTCCTGGAGCGATACTACAATCACAAAGTTAAAACAGATTATTGCCAGAATGCTTGTCGAAACAGAATATCTCGACAACATTAAGGCAGATCATTTGAATCCAGTATGGCTGCATCCTGTTTTGGAGAACGCCATCAGAAGCAATGGCGACACGGCGGTACTGCCGGCGTTTCATTGCTTTTCATACGCCTAAGCGTGCAAAGAAATGCTCCGGTGGAGCATTTTGTGTAGGAGGTAACCAATGAGTGACAAAGGGAATTTCGGCGCAGCCGAAAGACAAGGGGAGCCCGTAAGGGCGGGAAGGTGTCCTGGGGCAGAGGGCGGCCTGGGCCGTATAAAAGAACGTCTGGACAAAGTTCGGGCGTTGATTCAGGAGCCAGAGTTCCTGGAAGGCAAGGGACTCAGCAATGAGGTGAATATCAGAATCTTCTGTTATGAACCGGAGAATGAAATGGTGGTCCGCCATTTTGTGAATCAGCTGGAAACCGATCAGTCCCTGGGTTGCCATTTGATCGTTTGTAATTTATTTAAAACGTTTCTCTCGATCTGCGATGATATGGACATCACAGATGCGATTCCAGACATGGAAGAAGCTGACGGAAGTGCTTATCTTCTGGAACAGCTCAACTTTGCAATCGGCAATGAAGAATTCATTGATAAAATTCAGTATGAGCCACAGGAACCAGGCGATGTACTGATGCTGACGGGTGTGGGTGAAGTATTTCCATTTATGAGAATCCATACATTACTGGAAGCTTTACAGCCGTATTTTTCAGATGTTCCGATTTTGGTTATGTATCCGGGTGAGTTTGATGGTCGTCATGTAAAACTGTTCAACCGACTTACACCGAACGATTATTACCGGGCATTCAACGTGATAGAGTGAGTGTTAGTGAATAAGAATCTGCCTTTGGCAGATTCGCCGCTTGCATATTTGGCGAGCGGCGAACGATGATGGACAAAGTCCATCATAGATTAAGGGGGATATAAAGCTATGATAATTCGAGATATGTTTGCGGATGACATCAACCGCAAAATCAATGGTGTTATTAAAGTAGATCAGGCTGCTGACGATGTAATCGAACAGGAGTTAAATGAATATGTCATCACCAGAGAATTGAAGAAACATTTCATTACATTTTTTCATTACTATGGCGATGCTTTTGACCAGCCGACCGCCGATATGGGTGTCTGGATTTCCGGCTTTTTTGGAAGTGGTAAATCTCACTTTCTGAAAATGCTTTCTTATCTTCTGGAAAATAAAGAAGTAAAAGGTGTCCGCAGTGTGGAGCGTTTCCGAAAAAAGTTTGAGGATGATCCGGCAACCTTTATGCTGATCGACTGTGCCACCAAAGGATCAACGGAGACCATTCTGTTCAATATTGATATTGAGGGATTCAGCAATAAAGACAAGACTGCTGTCCTTCGTGTTTTCGCAAAAATGTTTTATAACCATCTGGGATTTTACGGCGAAAATCTGAAAGTGGCCATGATGGAGCGTTATATTGCCCAGCAGGGCAAGACGGAGGAGTTTCGCAGAGTTTTTGAGGAAAAGAAAGGCAAGTCCTGGCTGGAAATGCGCCGTGCATTTGCATTCAACGGCAAGTTCATCATCCCGACACTGATGGAAGTTCTGGATATGAGTGAGGACGATGCACGAGGCTGGTTCAATGATAAAACCGCAACAGAAATTTCTATCGCACAGCTTGTGGAAGATATGAAAGCCTATGTGGATACAAAGCCTGCCAACTTCCGTCTGCTGTTTATGATTGACGAGGTTGGTCAGTATGTGGGTACAGATACCGATATGCTTCTGAACCTCCAGTCTCTGACCGAAAAGATTGGCAGTGAGTGTGAAGGTAAGATTTGGGTCATCTGCACCGGACAGGAAGCGATTGATGAAATCATCAAAGTTCGTGCCGATGAGTTCTCCCGTATTCAGGCTCGTTTCAAAACAAGACTGAGCTTATCTTCTTCCTCTGTGGATGAAGTCATTCAGAAACGTATTCTGAAAAAGAAACAGTCAGCAGCCAAAGACCTGGAAGGCGTTTATGAACAGAATGATTCGGTTCTTCGTAACCTGTTCAGTTTCAGCGGCTCCATTCTGGATATGAAAGGCTATTCCGGTCCGAGAGAATTTACGGAAAACTTCCCGTTCGTGCCGTATCAGTTTATCATCATGCAGAAAGTATTTGCGGAAATCCGGAAACACGGAAATTCCGGCAAGCATCTGTCCGGCGGTGAGCGTTCCATGCTGTCCGGTTTTCAGGAAGCTGCACAGAAAATTCAGGAGAAGGACGAGTATGCGCTTGTTCCGTTCTTCCGCTTCTATGATACGATACATACTTTCCTGGACGGTTCTATCCGCCGGGTAATCGAGCGTTGTCAGAAAGCAGCAGACAACGGTGATGGCATTGAACAGCAGGATGTGGATGTGCTGAAACTTTTGTATCTGATTCGTTATATTGATGATATTCCTTCCAATCTGGACAATATCGTTATCCTTATGGCAGACGATATTCGTGTAGACAAGATTATTATGCGTGAAGCTGTCCGTGGATGCCTGGATCGTCTGATGAGCCAGAACTATATCGGCAGAACAGGCGACACCTATAATTTCCTGACCGATGAAGAACAGGATATTCAGCGTGAAATCCGGGATACCAATGTGGATACCGCTGATATCGTGGAGCGTATTGCCCAGATGATTTACGGTGATATTTTTACAACCAAGAAATTCCACTATGGAAAATATGACTTTGCGTTTGACCAGATGGTAGATGGCACTACGGTCGGCGTGGCTATGGGCGGTATGCGTTTGCGTTTTCTGACCGTTGCAACCGATGCCACAGAAAAAACAGAGTTTCGTCTGATGACAGAATCCAAAGGCAACGAAGCCATTGTTGTTCTGGCTGATACACCATACTATGAATCGCTGGAATCTGCCATGAAGATTCGTAAATATGTAAAGCAGAGAAATGTAAGCCAGCTTCCAAAGAGTGTGCAGAAAATCATCAGCGATCAGCAGGATGAAGCTGGAAAATACGAGCTGAGTGTCATGACAGAATTACAAAATGCCATTGAAGGGGCACAGTTCTATGTAGATGGGGAACATCTGGAAATTAAAGGTGGAAATGCCAAGAGTAAAATTGACCAGTCATTGGAATATCTGGTTGCTCATGTATATAGCAAGCTCGATCTGATTACAGAAAATGTGGGCAGTGATGCAGATATTATTGCTATTCTGACTGGTACTGTTACCATGCTCCCAGGCATGGAGCCGAACCGTGATGCTGCTTCTGCAATGGAAGAATATCTGGAAATGCAGGATGCGAAAAAGTTGCCCACATCTATGGCAGATGTGCAGAGCAAATACAGTGCGATTCCGTATGGCTGGAAGGAAATCGACATTGCTGCGGTCGCAGCACAGCTGATTTATTCCCAGAAAGTAACCATCAAGTATGCAGGCAATACCATTCAGCCGAATGACCCGAAACTGCCGGATATGCTCCGCAAAAAGAGTGAGATCGGAAAGACTTCCATCAGCAAGCGTAAAACCATTTCCGCTACCATGATGCGCGATGTAAAAGCAATGCTCCGTGAGTATTTCGATATCATGGATGTACCAGACGATGAAGATGGTCTGATTCGTTTTGTAACTGAGAAATTCACAGGGCAGCGTGACTACTATGCTTCTCTGGGTGCCCGTTATGATGGACATAAATACCCGGATCGTGCATTGGTGCAGGAAGCGATTCATCTGATGGACGATGTTCTTTCTCAGAAAAAAGACAACATTGCACTGATCGAGCGCGTACTGAAAAAAGAGGACGCTCTCTTTGATAATAAAGAAGCCATGAGTAACGGCATTGAGAATTTCTTCAAGACTCAGGTAGCAGTATTCGACCAGGCAGTGCAGTTTGAAAAATCTCTGCATGATGACCTTGACCGCATTGCGGAAAACGAGGAAGCTCATAAGGCACTGAATACCATTCGTCTGATTACGATGGTTCAGCCAGGCAGCAAGTTCAACTATAACCGGATTCGGGAATTGAATCCACTGATGGATACCGTTCGTACTGCCCATGATAAGATGCTGGAAGAAAAACGTACCGAGGTTCTGGAAACCGTTCGTCAGTGTATGGAAGCAACTCATACTGCTGCAAACGGCGATTCCAGGGCATCTCATCTGATTGAAAAATCAGACAAGTATTTCAGCCAGTGCAAGGAGAAAATTGCAGAATTAAAGAGTCTTGCCCTTCTGGATGCCATGTTCCTGCCGATGTGTCAGTATAAGGATGATACGGTCAGCCATATTGAAACCGTTCTCGCACCGCCGGCTCCGAAGCCGCAGATTCAGCCGACACAGCCGGGAAAAGAACTGGCTCCAGCAAAGAAAAAGGTGGTCCGTGCCTATAACCGTCAGGTCGTATTTCAGGCAAAAACCTTACAGACGGATGCGGACATTGATGATTATGTAGAAAAGATTCGTTCTCAGCTGAAAGAATTATTGAAAAAATGTGATGAAATTCGGTTAAACTAGAAATAAAATTTTATGAAAGTATGGTGAAGAATCTATATGTGGATTAAAAAAATTACAATTTCTAATTATAAAGCAATTCATGAGATGAATATAGAATTTCAACCAGGAATGAATTTACTGATAGGAGATAATGGAGTTGGAAAAACATCTATTCTGGAAGCAATTACGATAGCTTTTGGTGATTTTATCAATGGAATGTCAGGTGTTGCCAAGAAAAGCATTTCATCAAGTGATGTAAGAATTGATACAAAAATGATCTCGGATGCTTCGCAGGGAATTGTTCACTTTACACCAATCACAATGAAAACAGTATTTGGAACAGAAGAAGGAGAGAAAAAAGGAGAAGTTACCAGACGAGATGAAACCGGGAAGTCAAAAACAAGATTTACGGGTAAGGAAGTTTCTGACTATGCAAATAAGAAAATAAATGATCTGAAGGAAAAGCTGCCATTATTTTGTTATTATAGTACATCCAGACTTGCGCCTCCTAAACGAGAAGATTTTGGGACCGCCAGCAAAAACAAACTGAATGACCGAAGGTGTGGGTATATTGGCTGTATGGAGAATAATCTTGATATTAAGGCACTGAAAGCCTGGTGTCTTAAGATGGAAATGGCTGCTTTTCAACAGCAAAAAGAAATTGCGGAATATCAGGCATTCAAGAAAATTGTAGCAAATTTTATGAGCTATATGAATGAATTGGAGGAAAAACCACAAATTTCCTATTCAAGAGCATTTGAAGATATTGCCTATACACAAAATGGAGAAACGATACCAGTTAATTACTTGAGTGCCGGATATCAGTCATTGTTGTGGATGATTATGGATATGGCATTTCGGATGGCGATTTTAAATCCCGGAGAAAGTTTTTTGAATGAATGTGAAGGAATTGTATTGATTGATGAAGTGGATATGCATTTGCACCCGAGGTGGCAATGGAAGATTGCAGAAGCATTGAAAAGAAGTTTTCCAAAAGTTCAGTTTATACTTGCAACGCATTCTCCGATTGTTATTTCTTCTTGTAAAGATGCAGAATTACTGGAAATCGATCAGAATCAGGAGATTTCGATATTGTCAGATGCCTATGCATATTCCGTATCAGATGTGCTCACATATCGGCAGGGAAGTTCGGGGATTCCTGATGAATTGAAAAGATTGTCAAAACAGTTTGAGGTTGAATTGAATGCAAAACAGTATGAGCAGGCAAAGACAACTTTGCAGCAAATGGAATTTCAATATGGAACAGAAAACAGTTTGGTAAAAAAAGGTCATTTTAGATTAAGGATGGTAGGAATATAGTCCAATGATTTACATCAAGAAAAAAGAACCAATAGAAGTTGTGCGAAAAAAGCTGAAGGAAAAAGCAGAATCGGCGGAGTGGCAGAATATATCAGAAAATGATACAGCGGCTATGCGATCAGTTTTTGACGGGTTATCGTGTAAAAAAGAAATTCGCCAATGTCTTTTGGAAGAGCAGCATTATTTATGTGCATATTGTATGAGTCCCATCAAAAATGAAGAACTTCATATGTCGATTGAGCATCTGCTTCCATTGAGCAAATGCAAAGAACAGGTGCTGGATTACGGAAATTATTTAGGGGTCTGCAAAGGTGGTGCAGACCTCCCGCGCAATAGAAGTCGATGTATTTGCTGTGATGCCAGTAAAGGCAATCAGGAACTTCGATGTGTGAATCCGTTTGATGAGCAGCAAATGAATCAGATCAGATATCTGTCAGATGGAATTATTTATTATGAGCGGAGCAAGTCTGATAGCGATGATTATGAAAGAGCAATAAAAAAGGATCTTTTTCAGACATTAAAATTGAACGGAGTTTATGATGAAGAGACGAGAATTGTAAAAAGAGATACAAAGACATCCTTGGTAAAGAATCGAAAAGATGCCTACGAGGAGTGCGCAGCCTACATAGAAGAATTATATGAGTTGGGAAACTTGACAAAGGAACAGCTAAAACATGATTTACAGAAAATCATGGAGAAAGATAAGTATGAAGCTTATGATGGAGTTCGTCTCTTTCTGCTAAAAATGGCATATGAAAATTTGGAGGAATAATAAAACGCATGGATAAGAATGCGATTAAAAAGTTTGCTGTCTGGGCAAGAACAGAGCTGATCGCCCGTGTTTCCCTGAAAGGTGTGGAATACGGTATCACAGAGGACAATATTGTTGATGCTGCAGCTGACAGCATCAATGGTAAAGTTCTGACGGATGCTGAAAAAAAACAGCGGGTGGCTTGTATTGCCGAGATTAACGATAAAGGATACACGCAGGTCATGGAGGAGGTTGCCTATACCTGGTTCAACCGTTTCTGTGCCCTGCGTTTCATGGAAGTCAACGGCTACCTGCCTTCCCATGTGCGTGTATTTACGGACGAGGAAAACAACTTTAAGCCGCAGATGATGGCCGAAGCTATCCATCTGGAATTAGATGGACTGGATATGGAAAAGGTCTATGAGCTGAAAGAAGCGGAAAAGACCGAAGAACTGTATAAATATCTGCTGATTGTGCAGTGCAACGCCCTGAATAAGATTCTGCCGGGAATGTTCCAGAAAATCAGCGACTACACCGAGCTTCTTCTGCCGGACAATCTGCTGAGAGAGGGCAGTGTGATTCAGCAGATGATCGAGCTGATCCCGGAGGATGACTGGAAAGATGCGGTGCAGATCATTGGCTGGCTGTATCAGTATTATAACAGCGAAAAAAAGGACGATGTTTTTGCAGCTCTGAAAAAGAATGTGAAAATCACAAAAGAGAATATCCCCGCAGCAACCCAGCTTTTCACACCGGACTGGATTGTTCGCTACATGGTAGAGAACAGCCTGGGTCGTTTGTGGCTGGCGGGACACCCGGATACGAAAGAACAGCTTTTGCCGACCAAGGAAGAACAGTCTGCCTATGCAGCCGGGAACCGTGATCCGGAAGATACCAAATGGCATTACTATCTGGAAGAAGCCGAGCAGGAGCCGGATGTGCAGGCACAGCTTGCAGAGATTCGTAAGGAATATGCTGCACTGACGCCGGAACAGCTGAAAGTGATTGATCCTTGTTCCGGTTCCGGTCATATCCTTGCGTATATGTTCGATGTTCTGATGAAGATTTATGAGTCTTACGGTTATACCACCCGTGAAGCGGTGGCAAGCATTGTAGAGAATAATCTTTATGGATTGGATATTGACGACCGTGCAGCACAGCTGGCATACTTTACAGTGATGATGAAAGCACGCCAGTATGACCGACGTTTCTTTAGCTGTGGTATTCAGCCCCATGTGTATGCCATTGTAGAGAGCAACTATGTAGATCAATTTGCGGTGGACTATTTCTGTAATGGAGATGTAAAGTTGACAGCGGCGATGGATACCATTATCAGTGAACTGCATGACGCAAAGGAATATGGTTCGATTCTGACTGTCACACCGCAGAATTGGTCTGCTCTGTATGAGCGATTTGCGGAGATTACGGAAGATATCCATATGTCTCGTGAGACGGCACTGAAAGAACTGTTGCCGCTTGTACAGGTGGCGGAAGCATTGGCACAGAAGTATGAGGTCGTGGTGACGAATCCGCCGTATATGACAGTTAGTAATGCTGGGAGAAGGGTAAATGAATATGTAAAGAAAAAATTCCCGGAAGCAAAAGCTGATTTGTTTGCTGTATTTATTGAAAAAGGATTGTCGATGCTTAATAAAAAAGGATTTCAGGCAATGATAACGCAGCAAGCCTTTCTATTTACACCATCATTTGCTAAGTTTAGAGATAAAGTTGTAACTGACCGCTTAGTCAACCTGATTCATATTGGATTTAATTCATTTCCGGAACTTAATTCAAAAGTGGCTTTAGGTGCGGCGTTTGTAATGTTTGCAATACCACATCAAGATTATGAAGCAAGATTTTTAGATCTTAACAGTAGCTATCCTCCTTCCGGTGAAAAAGAAAATGCCTTTTTTACTGAAAAAAATAAAGGTTATGTTGCTAAAAGCTCATTATTTGTAAATATACCTAATCATGCAATTACATATTCTTTCAGCAGTGCTATGCTATCTGCATTTGCAGCTCCTAAAATTGAAAAGTATATTATTTCAGATGGTCAGACTAAAACAGGAAATAATGACTTATATATGAGAAATATTTGGGAGGTAGAAAGAAAAAGGGTTGGAAAAGGAGAAAAATGGGCTTTAATTGCAAAAGGGGGAGATTCGAGAAAATGGTACGGAAATGTTCTTGATCTTATTGATTGGAGCGATGAAGCAAGAAAGCATTATAGAGCAGATAAAGTTGCGCGTATTGCACCAGAATATATTTGGTTTAGAAAAGGAATATGCTGGAACCATATTGCAACAAGTAAAGGATTTGCTGCTCGATATTTACGAGAAGATACATTGTTTGAAACAGCTTCACCAGCAATTTTAATTGATGATAAAAAGCAACTTGCAATTATAATGGCTTTTTTGAACACTCCAATTACTCGTTCAATGATGGAATTATTGAATCCGAGTGTTTGTAAAAATGTTGGAGATGTCACAGGTCTTCCGCTTATGTTCAAAGAAGATGAAAAAGACGTGATCATTCATTTATCTGAAGAAAACCAAAAATTAGCTGAAGACGATTGGGATTCATTTGAAATATCTTGGGATTTTATAAAGCATCCACTAGTACTACAGCGAACTTTTGATGTCCTGCGCCCTCTTTTTCTGATATACTGAAAGAAAAGGGGTGGTATTATGATG
>ERZ808046.126-NODE-126-length-98355-cov-17.327876_pt1 | contig 98355 bp, 106 predicted proteins | sample MGYA00380196_ERZ808046 | MGnify/ENA primary metagenome ERZ808046 (study PRJEB31490, sample SAMN06133421) | mouse gut metagenome | isolation source: Z6_2 | host: mice | place: China: Chengdu | collected 2015-05 ... | reverse complement strand
CGTATCCATAAAATCATCCTTATGCGGATACATGATTGTATTCAGGAAGCGTAAAAGCTCGTATCCCTCGTCTTCCTCATCCCCATTATACACTGTATTTCCCAATTTGATAACCACCAATGTCATCAAATCATAATTTTCTTTGGATACAGTATTGGGCGCTGTATTCTTGGTATTGACCATCTCATAGACAGATATACTGTACTGGTCCTCCTTCGGAATATCGTCCCTGCAGATCCATATGCTGTAACATTTGGACAGTCGATTATAATCTGTTACGTTCAAAGCGAGGGATAACTGAGAGGATAAACGCCTCGCAAGGTAATACATGCCTCTCTTCTCAATCGGATATCCTACGTCATATGTCTTCTGTGGTTCTACGTCTATATGTAAGTTGATCTGTATATCTTCTGTGGAAATCTGTGGATTCCTGGCCCGAAAAGCCAGATCGAAAAGAGACGTCTTCTCATTTAGATTATGATACTCTGTCGCATCGCTTCGGATCTTCGTATTCGTTCTTCCCGGAGAGACCTCCATCGTACTGGTTATCGAATCCACCTCTATAAATTCGGCAACCTCTTTCCAACTATATCCTTTGTATTCTGCGATCGTATCCCGAAGTATCACTGCTAAAACTTCCGTGTATTGTAACAGTGATTTACTTTGAGTATCTAACCCCTTCATATCTTCCGTAATCTGGAGCGCGCTGAGCGCCTCCATGCTTCCTTGGAGTCTATCCATGCCATACCACCTCACAATGTAGAAAAATAGTAGTATTTACACCAAATCATGGCAGGTTTCTACTTTTTATGATGGTACAGAAATGGAGAAATGTCAAATAAAATCGTATGACATTTTTCGACTTTTTGATACAAAAACTCCTTATAGGAATATTACAAATCTAACAATTATTCTTTCCTTTCATCAACACCTTTAGTATTCAAAAATTTTGCTTTAAAGCTTAAGAACATATAAATAATAATCATCAATATTAATAATATTGTTGCTGCACTCTCTGAATTTGTCAATCCTTCTGGCAAAAAACCTGTTCGAAAAAGCAAAACATGAAATATCAATATGTATATTAAATAAACGTAAACACAAAAATCATAAATATATCCATTTCTACAAAATTCAATAAATTCTTCATATTTTTTCACCTCTTTTAATGGAAGTGCCATCAGAACAAATTTTTTCTGTTCTTCCTCTTTTGAAATACCTAAATAAATATCCCATTCAACGCCCCGAGCAATACTACAATCAATTCGACATTAATTTCATTAGCATTCAATCGAGCCGGTGGAAACTTTAAAGCAAAAAATCCATTCATTATACAAAATCTATTAATAAATATTAAAACAACTGTAAGTCCACCGAAAATAAGCTTCCACAACCCCCAATTCGTCTTACTATATTCCTCTTTTTCTCCTCCATGTTTCCATACAATTGTTGAGATAACTGATACAACTGCAAAAGCTAGCATAATTCCAAATGTAAAGATTTCAGACCTTACAATAGCAGTCAAAAAGAAAAATGAAAGAGGATAACAAATTTGCAGAAAATTCCACCAACGATAATGCTTTACAAATAATTTCCCCTTTTCATCAATATTCATATTACGCAAAGAATCCCATCCTTCATAAATTCCTAAGTAAAGGGCTAACGCTATAGAAAATAATAAATTAGAAAAAGAGTTTTCCCAACTATTGTCTCTTAAGACTGTTGTTGATACAAAAAAAATACTGATAGAAACAATTAATGCTAAAATACTTATAATAACAAATCCATAGGTAGAAAAATTCACATTTTTTTTATTATCTTCTTTCTTATAAGACAAAAATTCAATACCGGCAGATATAATAAAAAATAGACCAAACATAATAATTGGTATATACGTTGATATTTGAAATTCTTCTGTACACAAATTATCTACAGATAAACCAAAATAAATATTTACTGCTATTGTTAAAACCGTAGGATAGAGTACGCTATAGCTTAAGCGCATAAAACTCTTTATACACAACTTTTCAAATAATATCGTATAAAAAAGTGTAGAAATAAAAAAATAGTTGCATATGGAACAAAAAATCTCCACAATTGTAATCTTAAGTTAGGAGAGTTCCACATAAAAAGAGATATAACTATTAACCCGATAGTATATCCGGCACCAATTCTTTTTACATTCGTTGACATATCCATCCATCTTTGAAGTGCTGATTTGACATAGTCCTGTTCTTTGGAATTCAGAATATCTTCTTTGTTTACTGATTCATCTGTTTTCTCTCTTTTACTCTTTTTTATATTTACATATCGATTTCTAAGTTCTGTCAATTCCTCTTCTTTATGTGTACATATGGTAATACCTTTTTCATAACGTTCGCGAGATATTTCCTCTATATTTTCTCGTATTTTAAAAAAAACAAATATGTGAAATCAATGATACTAGACCCAATATAAGAAAATAGATAATCCATTCTCTTTCATATTTTAGTTTAACTCTATATGACATAGACCAAAAACAATATAAACCAATCGATATTGCATAAAACCTAGAGAATATAGTTGCCTGTATCCAATCAATCTTTCTTTCTTTTTTTCTCTGCAAAATATAGATAATCGGAAAGATTTCTAATAATATGTTGTATCCTACTATTACTAATAGAAGTGTTATGCTAATACGGTCTTGTAAAAGAAGCGTCGTCAAAAATACTAGAATACCTATTTTATCTATTATAGTATCCAAAATTCTAAATCTATACTGTTCTAATGGTAAACAAATTCTTCTTGATATCATGCCGTCCAAAGCATCGCTCAAAAAAATGACCAACACAAAAAACAATTGTAATGAAAATTTGATACTGACCAAAGTCCATAACATGGTAATCCATAATACAATAGTAATTGCTCGAATTTTCAGCAATAATATATCCCACCGTATTGTAGATATAACTTTTTTTCAATTAATTTTACCTCATATACGTTCATCTAATCCATACAAAGACAAAGTGTAACCCTTTAATTTTGAGAAACATAGTCAATAACACTTCATAATATTTTTATAAAATTTCCATTTCCTCGTCTTTCAGTTGACGACAAATCTCTTGGAAGGCATTCTTTTGCATGATATATTTTAATGTTCTATGGCATAATCCTCTTAAAGGAGACACAATGAGATGGAAATCAATATCAAGGAATTATGAAAAAAAACATCGATAATTCACTGGAAGAAATGATATCTAAGAACATTCGCAAGCTAAACAAAGCTTCATTTCTTTATATGGATTGTTTCTTAAATAATGAGATTTTGTTCAATAACAAGGATAGTTTTGAATGTTTTTATATCTTCCAATAGCGTCGTTCAGTTTTCATATCCACCTTAGTATGGGATATTTCAAGTGAAAATTTCGTGAAAATCAAACTCTCTTATAAATTAAAAAATCATTGGATACCCTACACAGGCATCCAATGATTGTATTCTTTTCCTTCAAGAATATCGGCTATTCTTTCACAAGCATGACCATCTCCGTAAGGATTACATGCCTTACTCATTTTATCATATTCTTCCTTATCTTCAATAAGAAGCTTAAAGGTTTTATAGATTGTCTCTTCGTCAGTTCCCACCAACTTTAATGTTCCGGCATCAATACCTTCCATTCGCTCTGTTGTATCTCTCATAACGAGCACCGGAACCCCATATGATGGACACTCCTCCTGAATTCCACCTGAATCAGTCAGGCAGAGAAATGATCTGGCTTCAAAATTATGACAATCAACCACCTCAATAGGCTCTATAATATGTATCTGATCACACCCTCTCAATTCCTGTTCTGCCGCTTCACGTACAACCGGATTCATATGTATTGGATATACAGCTTTACAATCTGAATGTTCGTCCAGCACCCTTCTGATGGCCCGGAACATATGATGCATAGGTTCGCCGAGATTTTCACGTCTATGAGCTGTTATGAATATCAACTTGTCTGCCCCAACCCATTCCAGTTCAGGATGTGTATAATTTTCTTTAACAGTATGCTGCATCGCATCAATTACTGTATTTCCGGTAACATAAATTGTTTCAGATTTCTTACCTTCTTTGAGGAGATTGGACTGCGACAATGGCGTCGGAGCGAAATTGTACTGACTGATAATAGCAACTGCTTCACGGTTAAATTCCTCTGGATATGGTGAATAAATATTATAAGTTCTCAAACCAGCCTCCACATGACCAACCAAAATCTGAAGATAAAAGCAAGCTAGAGCCGTTACAAAAGTTGTAGATGTATCACCATGTACTAGAACCACATCAGGCCAAACCTCTTCAAGCACACTCTTTATACTCTTTAGTATATTTGTTGTAATATCAAACAATGTCTGCTGATCTTTCATAATATTCAGATCATAATCGGGCGTAACGCCAAATGTGTTAAGCACCTGATCCAACATCTGGCGATGTTGGGCGGTAACACAGACAACAACCTCAAGTTCTTTGCGTTTCTTCATTTCCAAAACCAATGGACACATCTTGATTGCCTCAGGCCTTGTTCCGAATACGCACATCACTTTCTTTTTCATAGACTTTTTATTCTCCTTTGATTCTTCTTATGATAAATTTCTCTACAATATCTACCGCTCCTGTCATCAACATTATTCCTAAGAGTATTATCAAGATATTCAATGGCAATAATAGCATCAGTCCCATTAAACTAATTGGTCCAAGGATCAAGAACTGATGTACAAGATAAACTCCATAACTGTATTTATCCGTAATATCAAGAACTCTCTTTATTCCGTCTGTAAATTGAATCTTATCAAATACAGAGAGTAATAACAAAAAATGAATACCCCTAGCCAAACATGATTATAATTCTTAAAAAGTGAATATACTGCAAAAAACACCATCACGATGAATACACTTATTACAGAAAAAGCAAACCAAGATTATAAAGCTTTTATATACCTACCACGATAATCATTTAATAACGGAGTCAATACATCGCAAAGCAAAATGTATCCTACAAACCATAAATGTTCCTCACCGAATATAGTTGTTTTGAAAAACAATCCTTTAACAAAATTAAAATATTTAAAACTTTCTAAAAAAGAGAAACTCAACAACAGTAAACAATAAAAACACAATATAATATGGTACAAGAATCTTGATAAATCGAGTTTTGTAGAATTCTGTGGTCTCTTTCTTATCAGCTTTTCCATATAAAACCCGAAATACACAAAAAACTTGAACACCAACATTAAACCACCATGCCATTTCATAATTTAAATACTGTTGGATATGACAAGTAATAATAGAGCAAAGAGCTATAGCTCTTATTTAGAGAAATAGAATACTGTCTGCCTGCCAAATTATGTTTATCATTGTTGTATTTGTCAACTCTTTTTTCATATCTTTACATCCCTTTTGATAGTTTTATTTTCTGAGTAACAAATCTCCACCAATGAATAAATTCAGGTTTATTATGAAACAGTAGAACAAATGTCAAATTAGGAATAATTAAACAAACTACTACATCAATAAAAAATAGGACTACGCTTCCACAGTAGTCAGCGATTGTCCTACATATTATCTTGGTAAGAACTGTTGAAGCAACAAAGGTTACCAAGTATGGTACATAATCTAAAACATATTGTTTTACTGGTTTCTTAAGTATTATTCCATATACATATTTAGGGAAATCATATAACCAGTGAATCATACTACTTATGATTGTTCCAAGTATTATCCCCTTTAATCCAATCAAATAAACAAGTACAATAGAAGCGATAAGATTAATTATTGCTTCCACAAATGGAACAAAACGATCCTCATAAAATATTCCTGCTGCATTCTTAAAAATACCGCAAGTTCTTTTCATGCTTTGCACGTAAAAATTAATTACAATAATCGCCACCACAATAGTTGGTAAAACGTATTCTTCTCCGACCCAAATACTAACTAATGAATCAATACATGCGAATAGCGAAACACAAATAAAGTTACAAATAGCAGCATTAAGAAAAAGTATATTCTTATATACCATATAAATATCGCCATTATCCTTTTCTACAATCAAATTACCTATGGAAGCTGTCACCGATGTAAACACTTGCCCCATCATGGCATTTAGATTGTTTATTACCATGATATAATTTGAATATTTTCCAACTACAATTATACCCAATGACTTTGTCATTGACATTATAATATTATCAGTTCCAAGTACTATTGAAGAACCAATCTGATGAAAAAATAGCCCCTTTACTCTTTGAATAATATCATTTTTAGTCATTAAATCCAATGGTGCAACATCTTTATTTCTAAGATAAGAATATTTCTTATCTGCCATTACAGAAATCACTATATTTTCAAGCAAATGTAATGTAATTTGTAACACCAAAAACAAAACATAATTCGACAAAAAAATAAGTATGGCTATTTGAATCACATTGATAAATACATACATGGTTGCATGTATAAGATTGACAACGTAATTTCTTTGATCAGCATAAAATATAGAACGTTTATAAGTTAATAAATATGATGTTGAAGAATCGATAACAAATAGTAAAAAAATAAAATATAGATTATCTCTAATTGTTATCTCTCCAACAATAATTGGGATTAATGGCGTTAATACAATCCCCATAAAAGCAACAACTATAGCAATAATACTATATACTTTTTTATAATATCTTATTAATGACTTTATCTGTTCACAATTATTCTCACTTAACGGTCGATAGAGATTATAAATAATTGCAGAACCAAATCCAAGTTCAACAACAGACATTACAGAAATGATGTTAGCGAACAAACCACTAATTCCTAAATACTCAGCTCCGAGAATCTTAGCAAACACCCCTCTGCTAATAAACCCAAGTATCAATGTAACACAATATGACATCAACGCTACGATAATATTTTTAATCGATTGCTCTGTTCTCATCTTAACTATTTTTCCTTCTTGATTTTTATCTTCATTAAGACGCGTTTTAATAAAAATCTTATTCTCGCAATATGTCCGCAAATAGTAATTCGCGAAACTCTATCTCCATAATTTGACTTATCATAATAACAAGCATACCAATACTCGTACCAAGTCATTATTTTTTTTCTATATGATAGCCGTCCTTCATAATTTGTAAATACTCTCTCGATTCTACAAACAAGCCCATAACTATATCCTACACAATTGCTTTTAAAAAATGTAGTATAATTATTTGTTATCCCATCTTTCAAATATTCTTTATGCTGGGTGACTTGATTTACACACTTTAATAAATATTTTAATCCAATTTGATCAAACACATAATACTCTGGTACAAATTTAGTACCGCTTGGTTCCGGGTACTCATATTGTTTGATAATAGATGTTCTTAAACATTCATTACAATCTCGATAGACCTTTCCACCAAAATGAAACATAACATAATCTGTAACATATGGACTTACAGGGAATACTTCTCCAATGAATCTATTATTCTGATCTGCACACCTGGCCATAATACCACAATACTGTGGCCGAGCATCTAAACTAATCCCTTCCCACAATTTTTTGAATGTTTCAAGCGCATCGTCACACAGCCAATCATCGGAATCCAGTATCATAAACAATTCTGTATCATCCGCATTCTTAATTCCAACATTTAGAGCTGTGTGTTTTCCTCCATTTTGTTTTTTTATATATTTTAGGTTTAGCACCCTCTTATAATCACTTACAACTTCTTCCGTATTGTCGGTTGATCCATCATCAACCAGAACCACTTCAAAGCTCTGATATGTTTGAGATATCAAACTATCCAAACATCTTTTTATTTTGTATGCTCTATTATATGCCGGAATACAAATTGTAAAATAAGGTTTGCTAATATTAATCATCAATCTGTTACCTCCAAATCTTTTTTTATTACGCTAATAGCCTATTTCTCCCTATGCGTTAGATTCTTCGGAAAACTTCTTAAGATGGATCTGAATCTATGATAACTCCAATAACTCTCTAGCCACTCCATAACGCTGGTATGGCGAAATGTACATATCAATATTTCTTTACATAATTGATCATCTGTCTCTATTTTTTTTGCATCTTCAAATACCCTGCATACAACTTTTGTCTTGGCTTTTATATCATAATGATCTACTGCAAACTGTCTGGCTTTTTCTTTCATTTTTTGCAGTTTTTCCTTTCGATCGATAAACCACCGCATTTGTTCTGCTAAACTATCTTTATCACATATGCACATCGGAAAATAGTACGCATCTCCCCTGCAGTAAAAATCCTTCACCTTAATATGTCTAACGATTTCCTTGTCGCCGACCTCATTCATTGGTGGAAAATCAGTTGTTATAAGCGGCATTCCACATGCCAATGCCTCATACATTGTTAGGCCAAGACCATCCAGTCTAGTTGGATATACATAAACATCTCCAAGATGATATAAACCAGGTGCACTTACTGTTTTTTCAATAATTGTAATGCAAAATTCTGTTAACTCGGATTTATTATACCCACATAATTTTTCAATCGGAATTTGCGTGTGTATAATAAGTCTTGCACTTTTATATAATTTATGTTCGATAAATGATTCTACTAATATATCTGTACCTTTTCTGACAGACATACCTGCTGAATGAAAAAAAACTAACTCATCATCCGTTCTTTCGACTAAATTGTAAAGGTCAATATCTGTTCCCCATTCAATATAATACTTTTGTTTATGAAAATTCATAGCTTGAATATGACGCTTAGTATTGCACACCAAAAAATCATATATTCGGTAATATTTCAATGTATCTTCTGTATAATAATCTACATATGCACCAAGCTTTAAATTCGGAAAATCTCTCCGCATCCAAACTAATACTTTATAATCATGTTGTTCATTAAAAAACAAACATTCCAGCTTATTACTCTTAATCCATTTATAAAACTTTTTCTTTTCTATCCTAGTATTACAGAATTTATCACTACGAGTAACACAGGCCTCATTCCATTCTGGAGCACCTTTTGATTTGTGATTTTCGCCGCCTCTAGCAAAAATATAAACACTATGTCCGCCTTCTTCTAACAATTGCTTATATATTCTACTTACATATGCCGCACCTCGCTCAAACCAAGTAGTTACAATTCCAATATTCATAGTCTCCACCATTTCATCCCTGAAGCCTCCAGATCAGAAATATTATAAAGCCCCTTTACATCAATAAATACTTTATCTTCATCCGGACAAACTCTATAGAGTTTTTTTAAATCATCCAAACACATTGATCTAAATTCATCATGGGCAACAGCTACAATTATACAATCAGCGTCTTTTACCTCGTCTATATCTGTTAGTTCTACTCTATATTCGTACTTTACATCTATTTTGCTTACCCACGGATCTACCACAGTTGGTTCTATACCGTACTTATTTAATTGTTTGATAATATCATCAACCTTACTATTCCTCGTGTCAGGACAATTTTCCTTAAAAGTCAACCCCAAAATAACAACCCTGCTCTTTTTTGGAGCCTGACCAGCCTCAATCATCTTCTTTATGGCAGCATTTGCAACATACGCACCCATAGAATCATTTACAATGCGTCCGTTGAGTATTATTTGACTATGATATCCAAGTTTTTCTGCTTCATATGTAAAATAATAAGGATCAACGCCGATGCAGTGGCCACCTACAAGCCCTGGACGAAATCCAAGTGCATTCCATTTTGTGTTCATACCGTCAACCACCTCGTTGGTATCAATATTCATCTTATCAAACACCATAGCAAGTTCATTCATAAATGCTATATTAATATCTCTTTGACTGTTTTCCACAACTTTTACTGCCTCGGCTGTCCGAAGATTAGAAACAGAATGAGTTCCAACTTCAATAACAAGATCATATACCGATTTTATTTCTTCTAAAGACTCCAAATCTATAGCAGATACAATTTTATGGATATTTTCAAGTCTGTGAATTTTGTCACCTGGATTAATACGCTCCGGAGAATATCCAACTTTGAAATCTACACCACATTTCATCCCACTGTTCTTTTCCAAAATCGGAATGCAAACATCCTCTGTACACCCTGGATAAACTGTAGATTCATAAACAATAATTGATCCAGGAACAAGATTTCTACCAACAATTTCAGACGCTCCAATTACTGGTGTCAAATCAGGGGTATGGTCTGTATTAACTGGTGTAGGAACGGCTATAATATGAAATTTAGCTCTTTTCAAATCTGATTCATCAGATGTAAATTGAATTTTTGTCTTTTTAATCTCTTCATCTCCAATTTCGTTAGTAGGATCAACTCCTGATTTGTATAATTCTATTTTTTCATTATTCAAATCAAAGCCGATTACATGTAACCCCTTCTTCGCGAAAGCATGCGCAATAGGCATCCCTACATATCCAAGCCCAATAAGAGATAATTTTTCCTTGCCATTCTTTAAATCTTTATACAGCATTACCATTTTCTCCTCGTTCTTCGAGATATTGTCGTACACGTATTGATAGCTTACTTTAATCTATTAATACCGTATTTCAATTTTTTACTTTATTTTTTCATCTTCCTTTTCAAAAGCATAAGATCTATTCTAGGATCAAAAAAAATCATGCAATAAAATTTTATTAATCTAACTCTATCATTCGCATTTCGTGCTCGTATAATTCCATCACCAAGAAAATAATATTTTCTTTCTGTTTTCTCTTTTTGAGAAAGCCTGTCAAAAAGTTCATGATGCTTATTAGTGATTATTTTTAAAGTTCTTTCCCATCCACCAACATTATTTGTAAGTCTCTTTTTATCAGCTTTATTTATATGAACAACATATAACGGTTTATCAATATATACTGCCTTAGTTTTTTGAAATAATCGTATTGATAATTCATATTCCTGCAAATATTTAAGTTTCTCATCAAAACCACCTACATCAAGCAACAGGGCTTTTTCAACCATCATAGCAACATTCATCGTCCTTATCCCTGTTAGAATTTCTCTTTTAAAATCTTGTACAATATATTGACCAGAACTATTTCCTACAGTTTCAGTTCTCCCATTTTCACTATCATAAACCTTATATCCACCTACATGAACGAATTGAATACCTGGATTTTGAATTAGACAATTAACTTGTTCTTCTATTTTCATTGGCAACCATTCATCGTCATCATCTAAGAAAGCTATATATTTTCCCCGTGCCATTGAGATTCCAACATTTCTTGCATGATTCCCACCTGTGGATTCATCCTCAGAAATACGATGATAGATTATTCTATTCTCCGTTATGTATTCTGAAATATAATCCGTTGTTCCGTCGTTCGAAGCATCATCAATAACTATACATTCGATATCTTTATATATCTGAGACAGAACACTCTCTATTGCCCTTTTAAGTAGTACTTTTCTATTATGAGTCGTTATAATTGCTGATACCATCACTTTTGCATTACCTCGTAATTTTATAGATTTAATTCATCTACACTCTCTAAAGTCATCTTGACAACCTAATCCATGTCACAATATTATATTCTCCAAGTGCGCACTATACTTGTGAACATTAATAGCTCCAATACTCTTCATGTATATATTACCTGCAATACGTGGCCTTCTTTCAACCACAATAACCAACTTCACCACTGCCTTGATCTACTGAGATATTATAGTTCTATCTAATCCTGCACCTACTATTAAACATCTCCAACCTCAATTCATATAATGTTTTCAGACTTTTCAGATGATCTATTTTAATAAGACTTTTTCAAGTTTATTAGCTGAATTTATGACATTAAATAAACTATCATATAACATTTTTGAGGGGTAAGGCCTTCTATCTCTTCGATGTTTTTCAATTTTACTAACCCAGTCCTTAACACTCTGAACACTTGCAAAACTTACATTTGGTGTAAATTTTGCTTCTTCAGTGATATCGTCCGAGAGAACACAAGACAAAGAGGTCATTTGTGCTTCAACTGCAGTAACCGGTAACCCCTCAAATCTTGATGGCATCACCAAAATATCCATGGCATTCAATAATTCATTTACATCATTTCGTCTTCCTAAAATGATGACTTTGCTCTCTATTTTATATTGTTTGATTCTATTCTTTATTTGAAACTCTAATTCGCCTTCCCCTATTAGTAAAAGAACAGCCTTTGAATTCACTTGTAGATATTTAAAAAAGATATCAATTAAAGCCTCATGATTCTTTTGATAAGAAAAACGTCCAATATTTCCTAATACATATTTATTAGAAATACCCAATTCTTTACGCTTTTTCTCTCTGACTGCTTCTTTGAACAGATATTTTTCTACCTCCACACCATTTTCAATAAACAGATATTTTCTACTATTTAAGGCTTTTTTCCCAAACATCCACTCACATGCAGTTTTTGAACATGCTAAATACCGTTTGGAATTCCTTATGACATACGGCCTACAAATATAATGAAAAATAGTCTTCAAATTCCTTACAAAAGTACTATTATCATCTATACGCGTACAATGAGAATGAACATATATGTTCTTTGTTCCCCCCCATTTACTGGCATAAATATATGCAGCAGCAACATAAGCTGAATCAGTGTTGATATGAATTGTCTCATACCCATATTTTTTAACTATATTTTTCACCCAAAAAATAATACTCAGCATAGAATGTGAACGATTATCCATCGTGAATATCCTTGAGCCTTTATTTCTTATATTGTCAACATAAATCTGATCTGGAAGTCCTCGCTGCATTAAGTAATCATATACAACTTCACCAGAAAAAGATGTTCCCCATTTATACACAATTGACGCAACACCTGCTTTTCCAATTTGGGATCCTCCAGTAACTAAAACCCTTTTCATGTTATGCTCCTACATTGTTTCTCACTATAATAAGCGGTATAGTACTACTCTCTTTAGCCCTGTGAGAACTCTTGTTTTAAAATCACGTTGTACCTCTACAGGAATAATCCCCACTTCCCCTACTTTTAGTTGATTATGCCTAATCCAAACATTTATCAGCCTTTCTGATAAGAATCCATATATTCTTTTTTGGTAATCCGTACAATTCGTTAGATCTATTGTTTCTTCAAGTTCAAATAATATCGAAAAAAGCCATTCACAATACTTATAAAACAGCTCTTTTTTTATAATCATCATATTGTATAATGAGCACTTTTTTCCATTAAAGACTGATAAATAAGCTTCGTAATACTCCGGATATCTTTTTTTCAGTATCCTTTCCATTTCTTCTAAATGGTCAATTCTTACAGATTCTATACACAAATCCTCCTTAACCGTCATCTTATATCTGGTGTGAAACGGAAGAATCACGTCATATTTTTTTAATAGTTTTTTTATTTCATTCTTTGTTAACGCCTTATCAGCTTTGAACGAATGTGTAAAAAATCTGCGATAATGAACTATACCTATATAATCATCATCACAATTCTTCCACAACCAGTACAAACCAGTCAGTTCACAATAATTAGAATTTGATTTGCTAATATTTGTCCCGGTGTCATCAAAAAGATCTCCGCAAACATGCCCTTTGTAAGCTCCAACTAACAGCGTCCTGTAGTCATCATCGTACATAATTTTTGAATCAAATTTTTTATGTGTAATTACATAAACACTCATAACTAATACGAAAAACCTTTCTCAAAAATCATTTCATATATATAGAAACAAACGGGAATATTTCATCCACACCTCTTACATAATTATTCAAAAAGAAAAAGGCAGCGTAGTAGAACACGACTCCAATTCTGACTATTTGCTTATCTCTTAATGGTACACATTGCGGAAACTGCGATACAAGCACAATTTCTCCTGGGATACAATAATACATCAATCTATAAAGCCATTTATTATAAGATGTCAGCATTAACGAAACAAATTCCATCAAAAATAGTAACTCAAAGAAATAATTAACTTCATTCCTTGCTTCTAATTTTTTTCTGAATACTATTATCACTATTGCAATTGGCAACCTAAAAACAATATCTGTTACATGCAGAAACCCAAAATCCGTACTATAGAAAAAACCATAGTATGTTCTGAACAGAGAAAGCGAAGTGAAAAGTTCAAAAATGCTGCCAAAAAAAATAGGAAATGACAGGCAGACAATAATCATACCAATCTGCCTAATTTTTACATTCTTATCATTTTTAATTCTTAAAAAATAAAATAAGACCCCAAAAATAGCTGTTGTATGAAATAACGTAGCAACTAATATTGTAATCAGGTATTTTATTAATTTTTTGTTGGTGATATATCTCAAACCATAAAAAACCACCGATACTGCCATCATTTGCCGAATGATATTCAACGAAGGCGCGTAGCATAAACAAAAATAGCTAAACGTTGCAACAAAAAAACTAATCTCATTACTGTAATAATGCATTGCGACAAATGCAACCCATATAGTTATTAAGGATGTAATGAATAAATATCCTTGAAAGTCTCCAAAAAAGATATATGCAATTTTATATATAAGATTTGAAATAACTTCTGTTGGCTGTAAAGCCACAGATGATAAATCATTCAAGTTTATGGCGCTATTTCTATAAAAAAACACCTTATACTGCGTGTAATCGGTTCCTATACCATATCTAATAGTGGCAATATATACCGGAAAAAACATCATTGCAAACCACAATAACATTTTTTTCGAATATATTTTCATTATCCCATTCCTGAAGTAACATATACTTTTTGTTCCCGATAATCTGTCTTTTTTCTCAATCACATGCGCAAATAATGCTGAGATAAAAAAAACACTATAATATAGCATCAAAGACATCTGATTGCTCATATCATTCTTCCTCACATATGATTTGCTCGACAACTATTCTAATCATCATAAACTATCCTTTTTATAACAATACAACATTTCTTGGAAAACCCACAATTTTATGCTCTGTATTTTGGAAAATACCCACTATCTACAGGTCCTCTTCTGCCAACTAACTCATCGTATTTATCCTGATTATATATCTTTTTTCCTATATAAAAATGATTCAATTTACCTTTGTAGAATGCCCTCTTAAACTTAAACAGGCTATCTTCGCCGGATCCAACACCGCCGCCAAGATAAAAGGTCTTATATCCATTAGCACATCCCCAAAGAGCAGCTTTATAAAGAAGCAGATTAGTAGGTGCTAAGGAACCAAACTCTCTTAGACTTCCAGATAAATGGTAATTCATTCGACCATTAGCACAAATTATGATAGAAGCTGCTATCACCTGCCCGTTCTTCTCTGCCCAAAACACCTGCGAATTTTGCTGAAGATCCTCGAGAACTGAATTGTAAAAAACAGGTTCAAAGTAGTAATACTCTTCTGCATTATCTTTATCCATAGTACGGTTGTAGATTACTTGGAATTTTTCATATATTTCTGGAAACCTTCCGTTATAGATTTTAATATCATTTTTTATAGCCTTGCGTATCACATTTCGATTTTTACTGGCGATATTGCTCCAAATATCCTCTGGTGAAGACAGATTCATATGTACAACTTCTCCGAGCCGAATGATTTCATAGAAAGAACCGCATATCCCATTGTTCTTTACCATTGGATGGAAGCGAATAAATTCACATATTATCTCATTCTTTTCTATCCAGGACTCATATGCCTTAAACAAGTTATCAGCATTATCTCCTTCAATTATCCATCCCCCATATCCATAGGGCGATGTAAAATCAAAAAATTGACCTGCTTCTATCTTTCCCCTAAAATGCTCATTATCGGCCACATCTCGCTTCATAACCACATTTATCCCACGAACAGAATCTTCTTCGTAATAAAACAAATGCGGTGTACCATCTCCATGAATCTGAAATGCTCTTACATAACCGCTTAACCAATAGATATCATAATCCCCAAAGGAACGTACTATGGCATCCCACTGTTCAGATTCTTCAAGCGTATAGACTGTGAGTGCCATCTCTATCCCTCCATAAAATCTCTTATCACATCAATTATTCGCCACATATCTTCTCGATTATATCTCTGATCACAGACGAGACTAAGTTCATTCTGATATATAAACATTTCCTTTTTATCTAAATGATGATGATTACTTACCGGCCAATGAATAGGACAATATATTTCCTTTTCCATCAAATGCCTTCTAAGTTCATCTCTTTTACCATTCGGCACGATAATCGGCACAAACATCGGACAATCTGTATGTTTCATTTCCCGAAAGACGATCCACTTGGGAAATGCGTCTCGCAAAATCTCAGCATTTTTCCTTCTTTTATTCTTTATATATTCAACATTCAATTTATGAGCCAGTTGAATATCTCTCTCCGCTGCCGAAACAACTCTAACATTGTTAAGCATTTCTTCTGCTTCATCAAACACTTCCAAATATCCTTTATCACTGTTTTTCAAACTATTGATATAGTTATATTTTAACTCCATTGCTTTCATACGAAGATCCGCATATCCTTGATCATCGTAATCATCTGCGACAAGTTTTCTGCCATCTGTCATCCATGCATAACCACCAGACCAGACACCACACCACTTACGAAGTGATCCGAAATAATAGTCAGCATCCGAATACGTCGCCGAAAAGATGGAATGCGTAACATCTCTGACTACAATCCCCTTATATGACGAAAGATCAGGTATCCTTCCTGTATAACCAAAATAATCCATTACCAGCAATACATCAGCTTTAAGACTAACTCTTTGAACAAGCTCTTCCTGGAAATATACTGGATAAAACTTAATATCTAATCCAGCATTCCAAAAAGGCTCGAGCATAGAATGACAACACCATGATGGCATAGCTACTGTATGAACTTCAGCGTTTTTTGTTATGTCTTTTATAATAGCTCTGAGTGAAATCCTTCCTGATAAAAACCAACTAACATTCTCATTGAAAAGCTTATATTTATCATTAGTGACAGGAACATCCCAGAACTCACTTCCGATTTCCATTTTTTCCTCAATCATCAGCCCAGTCTATAAGGCAATTAAAATTCGAAACATCAAATGTCGGCATATTTGTATATGCTTTTATGGCTGCACGTTCTGCATACGCATTGTCTATAAAGATTGAAGGCTTGTCTTCATTTACATATTCATATTTCATCTTATCCAAAGGAACTTCTATGATCTCCGAGAACAGTTCCTCATTCAGATGGATCTTTTTCATTGTTTCATAGATGTCATACTCATGTTTTGTAAGCAGTACAATCTCAATCCCCTTGTTCAGACATTGAAACACGAAACGCATAGCTTCAGTGTTATATTTCTCCCTGTGAAAAACCAGGGTATCATCAAAATCAAGATATACTCTTTCGTATTTGTAATCGATCTTATATCTATCGATATATGTTTTATCCGACTGTATCTTGTACTTATTAGGTGTAATTCCTATCTCCATCTCAGAGAAATCACACAATGCCAAAAGCGGTAGATTAATATCAAGGCTTTTACTCAAATCGAATGTCCCGGCAAATCTAGTGCATATCTCCATAAGCTTATACCTGCCATCTGAATCTTTCTTACATTGTGCAAACCAATACCCTCTAAACTCTATACATTCCGAAAGGACATTGACAATATGTTTTATTTCTTCGGTAAACTCTATAGTCTCAGAACGGGCAGATATCCCGTTTAGCAGTCTTGATCGCGTTCTCGGTTGAATAAATCTCAATTTGCCATGCCTGTCCGTAAAACAATCTATAGTTATCTCATCGCCTGGAAGATACTCGCAGAGCACATAATCAATTCCATCCGATTTAAGTTCTTCAAGTTCTTCAGCGTTATTTATCAAACGAGCATTCCTACCGCCCTGTCCCCTATCATCCTTGGCAAACAAAGGAAATTGCGGATCTGCATACGTGTAGGTCCTAGGTACTATATCCGTGCCATCTAGCACCTTATATGTAAGAGACTTATACCTGCATATTTTTGTTGTCTCTAATGGTGAACACACAACTATTGCATGAATCTGTTTTTTTTCCTCCATCAATGTTACTGCTGCCGAATCGTGAGTTGGGATGATGAACTTAATATCCTGTTCATCTAAGACTTTATTCAGTTTCTCAACAAATGAAGGTTCATTCGTATATGGCAAATCAATGATAGCATCGTTGCTTATGAATGTTGAATGATTATCATAACTACATCCCATTATCGGATGAAAAAGCAGGCTATTCTTCAGAGCAAAATACACCGCAATCTGATTATATCCTCCTCCTCCAAAGATCATGACATTAGTTCTCATTTTACTCACCTCGTTCTACATCTAACGGTCTGTATATTACACCATCTTTTTCTATGAAACTACCGGTTTCAATGTTTTCATGTTTAAAGACAACACCAACGGTCTTTAATACCAGCTTCACATCATCTAAAAACGTAATATGCGACACATACTCCTGATCCATCTTAAATTTGTCTTCCCATGAAACATAATTTCTTCCGTTCACCTGTGCAAGACCTGACAGTCCCGGCCTGACATCGTGTCTATGGATTTCTTCTTCTGTGTAATACGGAATGTACCTGACTGGCAACGCTCTAGGGCCTATGATGCTCATATCACCCAGAACAATGTTTATGAGCGAAACCAACTCATCGCAGCTTGTACTCCGAATGAATTTTCCAAAACTCGTCAGTCTGTCTTCATCCGGAAGAAGGTTGCCTTCTGCATCAACCGCATCTGTCATAGTACGGAACTTCATTATCTTAAATTTTTTACCGCCAATTCCTGAACGATCCTGTGTAAATATTACAGGGCTACCTAGTTTCACCCGTACAGCAATAGCAACCAATAATAACATTGGCCATAAAACAATTAATGCAAAAAGGGATAAACCAAAATCCAATGGACGCTTAATATGTTTCTCATATACTCCAAAGGGGATATGTCCTTCCACCCAACCCTTTTTCTTTTCAAACTTACCTACTAATGTTCCTATCCCAATACATGCACCTAACAGCAGAATCAGGTTTTCGATTATTTTTTTCATATGAATAACTCCATCGGAAATTTTTGTCTTTATATTTCATGTTACTCAAAACATGCCTTAATAACATCAATGATTACCTCCTGCTGTTCAGCCGTCATCTTATTATCGCTTGGCAGGCACAATCCCCTGTTAAAGATATCCATTCCGACATCAACAACAGTCCCTTCTATGTAAGCATTCGTCATGGCTCTTCCACTGCCAGTTTTTGTAATGAAAGGATTCATTCTATAGATGGGCTGCATATGCATCGGCTTCCAAATTGGTCTGCCTTCCGCATTAATAGAAGCTATTGCATCCAATATCTCCGTATGGCAACTCTTACCCTTTTCCGGAATATATAATGGCTTTGTCTCAGACCGAACCTGCTCACACATTGCATCCAAATCTATAATCAGACAACTGAGCCAGAAGTTTGGCTCACTGTTCTTCGCATCATATGGATTCATGGATACCGGAAGATTTTTTAACCCTTCTCTGTACCTCTCGTAGATAGCTTTCTTCTGGGCAATATGCTCTTCCAGATAAAGATACTGACCTCTTATAACACCAGCAATCACATTCGACATACGATAATTAAAACCAATCTCTTCATGTTGGTACCATGGCGCGTTTTCCCTGGCCTGTGTAGACCATTTTCTTACCTTATCGGCGGCTTCCTTGCTGTCTGTCAGGAACATACCCCCTGCACTGCCTGTAATGATTTTATTCCCGTTAAAACTGATACAATTATATTTTCCAAATGTCCCCGTTTGAACGCCCTTATACAAAGCTCCCAAAGACTCTGCAGCATCTTCTACAATGATTGCGCCATGCTTATTGCAGACTGTCTTTAACTCATCTATCTTACCCGGTGTACCATAGAGATGTGCCATTACCACTAACTTCACATTCGGGTAGATTTCAAATGCCTTATCCAGAGCAACCGGATCCATGTTCCAAGTATCAGGCTCCGTATCGATAAATACCGGAATCCCCCCCTCATAACAGATTGGATTCACCGTAGCGTCAAAAGTCATGTCACTGGCGAACACATGTCTTCCCTCCAGGGCTCCCTTATTAGCCTCGGATTGTCCATACAACTCTTGTCCGGCAAGTTTCATTGCCAAATGCAACGCTGCCGTTCCTGCGGACAACGCCACTGCATACTTGCAACCAATCTTCTCACACGTGATTTTTTCTACTTCATTAATGTTCTGACCAACCGTAGACATCCAATTAGTTCTGTATGCTTCTTCAACATATTCAATCTCTTCCCCATGCATTGTTGGAGAAGAGAGCCATAACTTCTTCTCAAAAGGTTTAAACCCATTACCCGTAAAATCAAATGCCATTATTCATACCCTCATTGTTATTAAAAAAACATAACTTTTCGTTCACCACCTCATTAACGGTGAACGAAAGCTCTTTCAGCAAAACGATAACCTTTATTCTCTTAACTGGTTATCCGCCAGAAGACTATTCACACTGGAGCTACAAAGAAGATAAGGAACCGACTTAATCCGATAAACTAAATATTATACACACAGCTGATCTGTGATTTGTTCTCTAATAAAAGTACCAGTATTGCTATCATTTCCTTGTATTTCTTGTTATCTATGATTAACAGAAGTATCAATTCGTTCATCTTTAAGGTTCTTAGTGTCTGTCACCCCAACGCAAGAAATCAAGTTCCGCTTTTTAACTCCCCCATTGTTTTTACATTAAATAAACTAGCATATAATAACACCTAAAATATTCACATTTCTATCAACAGCCAATTCTTTTCCCTTTTCTACAAGCTTCTCATAAGATTCCCCCACCTTCTCCACAAACAAAACCCCTTCATAATACTCCAACTTCTTAAGCGCCGCCGCATGAAACACAATCTGTCTATACGGAGAAAATGTAACGTCCTCTATCTCTTCCGCAAGCCATTCACATATTTCAATCACATCATCACTTGCAACAGTCCCAGCAATCATGACCCGTTTAATCTTTTCTTCGGAATTTCTATGAATCGCGCTCTGCACATTAACCGCAGCAATTTTTATCTGCTCATTCCTTGGAATCTTCGCATAAGGTCCCTCTTCTAACCGGCAGATCCACCGGTCTACAAACCCAAATATCTTCCTCTTCGTTTCTTTTTTCCGAATTACCCCCAACAACGGCATACCAAACTTTTTCTGGAAATTCCGCTCACTATGCAATTTCCCACTCATGACATAGTTCATACAAAATAACAAACATATTAAACATATCCCACCAACCATACCAACGATCGCAAACTTGACGGCCGAAGAAACCGGATCCTCAAATACGACTGGTTCACTCTCAACCGCTGTCTCCCCTTCCACCGGTTTTGCCATATCCTGCTTAATTTGTTCCTCTTTCTTCACCTGATTATCTTCAATCGTAGCCTGATATTTATATACTCCCGCAAGAATAGCGAAAAGCACCATACCTATAACGATCCATCTCCATCTCTTCAGGCAATAAAACATCAGATCAATCAGATCAATCTCATTAATTTCCTGATATTCCTCCATCGGCAAATTCTCCTCTCCCAATTTAAAAGCGAAGATATAACCTTCTATATCTTCGCTACAATCTCCAATCCTACCTGTATCTTCTGCACCCTGCCGAACATTGGCATCTCTAAAAATGCTCGACGCTTATGGCGATCGATCTTCTTTATATATCCTTCTTTACCCAGCAAAGGCCCAGACATCACTACTACTCTTGAATTTTCAATAATCCCTTCTGATACAGCAACAACTTGCTCCTCCCCTCCAAATGATTTAAGAAAATGTACTTCTTCCTTCGTGAGAGGAACTACCTGATCACCTGTTTTCAGGAGTTTTGTAAGTCCTGTAACTTGCCGCAGATTCGAATACAGTCTCACGACCTCCTGAGAATCTAAAAATACATATCCAGGGAATAAAATCTTCCTCTGCGTCGTCCATTCTCCTTTTATATTCCGTTTTTCTTCATAATAAGGGATAAAACAATCCTCCAGCACTTCCGAAGATATATCTTTCTGACACTGCAGCTGAATATTCTCTTCTGAACCGGTGCGCACCTGCATCACGTACCACATAGCCTTCTCCTTATCTTTACTCCTACCAATATCAAAATTAGAAGGACATCCCACATATCCATACACGGTTAAAACATCTGTTAAAACATCTGACTTCTTCCTGTCTGCTGCAGATCGTGCAATGTCCGATTTATTAAATCACTTTACAAATCATAAAATGTACATATCTATATATAATCTTAAAAATAAGCCTCTAACAAAATATAGACTTAATAAAACAACACTCCATAACCTCAATATTTTAAAGGTTATGGAGTGCTATTTTAGTAAATCTACATTCAGACTCAAATATACTCCCCATCCAAAATGGGTAAGCTTCGCCATTCCGTCTCCAAATCAGGCGGATTACTAATTCTCTAATGACAACTTAAATTTCCAAACGCGGCGAAGCGACGATTTGGAAACCCAAGAATTTTTCATATAATATTAAACCTATATTCTAATACTAATACTCTAATAAACTAAATCAAATAACCAATCTGTTCAATCAGTTACTTCTATAATAAAATAGCCTATTTACATCAATTTGTCAAGCTATTTCATCATTCCACCACTGGCAATAACTCTCACCTTTGCCTGAATCTTACTATTTTCACTACTACTCTCTGTATCACAACAATCTATCCGCTAATGTCACACACTATATCGTGTACCATCAATTCTGCTTCTTCCACTGATAAGTCGGCACGATCTCAGCCACGATCTCCTTAATCTTCTCCGACTCCATCTCACTGGCCTCATCCAGCACCTTAAGCTTCTCCTCGAACCAATCGTCATCCATCTCGATCGGATGTCCGATATGGATCAGCTCATTCGCCGTATCCTGCAAGCCTTCCTCGCTCATCAGAAGCTCCTCAAAGAGCTTTTCGCCAGGTCTAAGCCCCGTATATACGATCGGAATATCAATATCCGGCGTATAGCCCGACAGGCGGATCAGATTGCGCGCCATATCGTCGATTCGGACAGGCTCGCCCATATCCAGGATGAAGATCTCTCCGCCCTTGGCATAATAAGAAGCCTGAAGCACCAGAGACACAGCCTCCGGGATCGTCATGAAGTACCGGATAATATCCTTATCCGTAACGGTAACAGGACCGCCCTCTGCGATCTGTTTCTTGAACAGCGGTATCACGCTTCCGTTGCTGCCCAGAACGTTGCCGAACCGGACTGCCACAAAATCCGTCTCACTCTTGCGGTCCATCATCTGGATCACCATCTCACAGAGACGCTTGGAAGCTCCCATGATATTCGTCGGGTTCACCGCCTTATCCGTAGAGATGAATACGAACTTCCTGACGCCGACTCTTGCTGCCGCTTTAGCCGTCTTATAAGTACCGATAACATTATTCTTAATCGCCTCGTTAGGACTCTCTTCCATCAACGGTACATGCTTATGAGCCGCTGCATGATATATGATATCCGGCTCATATGTATCCATTACCCAATTGATCCGCTTTGTATTGCGCACAGAACCGATCAAGGCAACTACGTCAAGATTTCTATGAGTACGCTTAAGCTCCTGCTGAATCTCATAAGCATTATTTTCATATATATCGAATATGATCAGCCGCCTGGGTCTTGCCTTCGCGATCTGCCGGCAGAGCTCGCTTCCGATAGAACCGCCGCCCCCGGTAACCATAACAACCTGGTTCCTGATCGCCGCCAGGATCTCGTCGTTATTGACCTTCACCTGCGCCCGGCCAAGCAAGTCTGTAATCTCAACATCACGGACTCTGCTGACGCTTACCTCTCCGTTAATAAGCTGCGCCACGCTTGGAACCGTCTGAAGCTTACAATTCGTCTCCTTGCAGATATTCAGGATATCTTTACGGTTCTTCCCGGTCGTAGCCGGAATTGCGTAAATGATATGATTGATCCTGTATTTCTTGACCATCTCCAGAATATCATACCGATTGCCTACGATCGGGATTCCCTCAAGGACTCTGCCCAGTTTATTAGGGTTATCATCGATCACACAGCAAACCTTGGTATGAACCCTCTTACCGTTGGTCAGTTCTTTGATCAAAACCTGCCCCGCTGCGCCGCCGCCGACCATCATGATCCGATCCGTCTCATCCGCATCTCCATCGCTCTTTATCAGATAGAACCGGAATATCCGGTAAGAGAAGCGAAGCACCGTCGTAAGACCGAAGCTTAACATATATCCCACAAAATAATAGGCCTTCGGCATCCTAAGATGCATAAATAACGCTCCGGCGACATATACAAGCGCCAATATCATATACGCCATCACACTCATCTGGATCTCTGCAATACTTGCCAGACTCCAAACACTGTGATACAGCTTGCATACATAGAAGATTACTATCGTGGACGCGATCCAGAACGGCATCGACCACAGGTATCCCTCAATGTACATGCTCGGGACCTTAGTGTACTTGAAATCAAACCGGGCTATCAGCGCTATCGCATAAGAAAACAGGATAATCAGAGCGTCGATGAATGCAACCATCACGGCCTTATGAACCCAGGTCAATTCAAACTCGCGTTTACTCATACTTCTTTACCAACCTACTCTTCCATGTTTTCTTATTCCTGTATACGAAAATAAATAAACCGATTGCGATCACTACGGCCGCCGCAATCACTGCTCGCTGTGGATCTACTATTAACATATTTTCTCCCGCTCTCTTTCCTCGACTAATTTACAGTAAGCACTTGGCGAAGTCCCTTAAGCCCAGCGCAAACGTGTATCATTTTTCCTCCAAAACTAACCTCATCTTCTCCGACAACTCCGCGACCACCGCTTCATCCGGCCACATTACATATAATGGCTGTGATCCCGATGAAAAACACGTCTGCGTATCTCCTTTGCCGCTGGCCGCCTGAGACTCAACATCCCAGTCTCCCCCGCCGGATAATTGCATATTAATAAGCTGCGCCATCTCATCCTGCGTCATATTCGTCTCTACCGACTTACTGATATTTCTCAATATCTGATTCGCACTGGCTAAGACGGTCGGTGACGATGCCTTCTTAATGATCGCCGCCAGAACTGCTTCCTGGTTCTTCCCGCGCTGATTATCTCCGTCAGAGAAGCTGTAACGCTCCCTTGAAAATGCAAGAGCGGCATCACCGTCCAGATGATTGGTCCCCTGTGAGAAGCTGTATCCGCCTGCACTGAACGCATAGTCAGACTCTACATCCACGCCGCCAAGCGCGTCTACGATCTTGATCAGAGATGTAAAATTCACCTTCGCATAATAAGAAAGGTCCACCCCATAGAGGTTCTCTAAAGCAGCCATAGAACGGTCTACCCCGTATATACCTGCATGGGTAAGCTTGTCTCTCTGATCTCCTGAGACTTCAGGGATCGTCACATAATAATCTCTGGGCGTTGTCGTTAGAAGGATCTTTTTTGTGTCTGGATTCACATTCATAATGATATTGACATCGCTGCGGCTGGTCGTCGTGATCGGGCCGGATACGTCGATCCCGCTGATATATACATTGAAAGGCTCATTAACGCCCCTGCCTGCCGTCCCCACCTCTGTCCTGATCTCAAAATGATCCAGAACTCTTACCTGCTCCGAATATGACTCTATTGCTTCTTCCAAAACCCCTGTAAACGCCTCATTATATACAGCCGCCTCAATCTCGCCTCCAAGGAGAGCCGCTGCCTCACTCTGGACCGTGTCATACTGAAGGACGGATATCTCCTGTCCTACCCGCGATCTGATCTCATTAAGCATCTTCTCCGTATTCTCCTGATCCGCAGAAGTCTGTCTGCCGAAAATATAATCCTTCGCATCTATAAGGCTCCCTGCCGGGTCATCCTTACGGACGACTACCACCATATTGTCAATCTTATAGGTTGCGCCGCCCACATTGGCTAACATCGAATTCGCAGACATGAAGATCGTCGCACCCTTGGCTGCTACAGCCATAAACAAGACACTTAAGATCATTCCTAACAAATTCGTTCCGACACTTTCCGCGTACTGCATTGCTAATGTAGCCATTACCATAACAAATGCAATCCCTGCGATAACGGCAAGAAACCTCATCGGTATCATACCGCCGCTCCACAGACTGAATACAAGCCACGCAGACATCAAAAACTGCAGTAATATAATGAACTTACCTATTATATTTATAAGTCTCAAACAAACGTATCTCCTTCTATATCAGTATGTACATCACTATGTACTCCCTGCGCTCATATACGTCATGAATTGCTTATTTGTCTCTACTATAAAATACCCTTATTACACACTTTTGTCAAGGTATTTCGACAATCCCATACCTGTAAAAAGAGCTTATTTTCTGGCAGCTCTGCCTGCATTTTCTATTATTAGTCAAATCAGGCAGAAAAGGCGCACCCCAACTCACAGAGTGCGCCATAATCTTTCAACATTTACCTATATTCAAAGGGTAGTAATATACCCTGCAGGCAAGTGGACTTCGTCTAATAAAGTATATTATACAAGTTCGATCAAAACTTCCATCGCAGCGTCGCCTTTGCGCTGTCCGATCTTAACGATTCTTGTATAACCGCCGTGACGGTTCTCGTACTTCGGTGCAATCTCATCGAAAAGCTTAGCAACAAGGTCTACATCCTTTGTATTCTTCTTTCTTCCTGCCTGAGCTGTCGGCACTTCCTTAACCGGATACAGAACCTTCAACATCTGACGGCGGGCATGCAGCCTGCTTGGCTGATCCTTCTTGATCTTCTTCTCCACTTCATCGTATACGGTAACCTTCTTGCCGTCCACAACCTCTTTGACTCTCTTGCCGTCCTTGTCCTTGCGGGCAACCTTAGCCTTTACAGTCACTTCGTCGTAGTTATCTCTTTCCTTCACAGCCAGAGCGATCAGATGCTCTGCAATCTTGCGGATCTCTTTTGCCTTCGTTTCTGTGGTAACGATCTTACCGCGGTAGATCAACGCTGTTACCTGGTTTCTCAACAATGCTTTTCTCTGGCTGGATGTCCTGCCGAGTTTTCTATATTTTGCCATTATTCTAATCCTCCATCTATAACACTTGGTTATGCTTCTTCGGGCTTACTAGCCAAATGCTCCGCCATGCTCTTCGGACTTACTGACGTAAATTGCTAAGGAAGTTCTTCGGTTCATGAACCGAAGAACAGAGTTCGAACTAGATTCGTGAGACACCTCATCAAGTTCTCACTCTTCCCCTCTGCTTAATCCTAAGCCTAATTCATCTAACTTCGCAAGCACTTCTTCTAAGGACTTGCGTCCGAGATTACGCACCTTCATCATATCTTCCGGCGTCCGGTTCGTAAGCTCCTCCACCGTGTTGATCCCCGCTCTCTTCAGGCAATTGTAAGAACGAACGGACAACTCTAATTCGTCAATGCTCATCTCAAGGACTTTTTCCTTCTCGTCATCCTCTTTCTCGATCATGACCTCTGCAGCCTGAGCCACCTCTGACAGGTCGATAAAGAGCTTCAGATGCTCGCTTAATACCTTCGCGGCAAGGCTGACCGCCTCATCCGGAAGCAAAGTACCATTGGTATATACATCTAATGTTAATTTGTCAAAGTCTGTAATCTGCCCAACACGTGTATTCTCAACCATAAGGTTAACGCGTTCCACCGGGGTGTAAATAGAATCGATCGGAATCACAGCGATCGGCAATTCGTCATTCTTATTCTTATCAGAGCTTACATAACCTCTGCCCTTTGTGATGGTCAGTTCCATATATAACTTGCTGTCAGCCCCGCCGTTCAATGTCGCGATGACTGTCTCCGGATTCATGATCTCAATATCCTGGTCCACCTGGATATCCGCAGCCGTGACAACGCCTTCTCCTTCAAATTCGATATAAGCTGTCTTCGGCTCGTCGGTCTCAGATGTATTCTTAATCGCCAGGGATTTCAAATTCATGATAATCTCCGTAACATCCTCTTTAACACCCGGAATAGAACTGAACTCATGAAGAACACCGTCAATCTTCACCTGACTGATCGCAGCACCCGGCAAAGAAGAGAGCATGATCCTTCTCAGAGAATTTCCTAATGTCGTACCATAACCTCTTTCAAGGGGTTCTACAACAAATCTTCCATACTTCTTATCTTCCGAAATCTCAGTTATCTCAATATTGGGTTTATTAAAATCAAACACTAAGTCCACCTCCTGTGGTGTTAAGGGTTATTATTTAGAATACAACTCGACGATTAACATCTCATCTACAGGAACATCGATCACTTCGCGTCTTGGAAGCTCCTTTACTGTCCCCCTAAGATTTTCAAGGTCCGCCTCTAACCACTCAGGAACAAGACGTCCTCCTGTAACCTCTGCGATCTCTTTGTATCTTGGAGAGCTTTTGTGTTTTTCCTTAATTTCGATAACGTCGCCTGCCTTGATCAGGTAAGACGGAATGTTGATCTGCTTGCCGTTTACCAGAACGTGCTTGTGGTCAACGATCTGTCTTGCCTCGCGTCTTGTTCTTGCAAGTCCAAGACGGAACACTACGTTATCTAATCTTGATTCAAGCAGTCTCATCAGGTTCTCACCTGTCATACCGCTCATACGCTGAGCCTTCTCGAAATAATTTCTGAAAGGCTTCTCTAATACTCCGTAGATAAATTTTGCTTTCTGCTTCTCACGCAACTGGAGACCATACTCGCTCATTTTTCTGTTGGATCTCTTTAACTGTCTGTTAGACTTCTTGTCAATTCCCAAATATACCGGGTCCATGCCGAGAGATCTGCATCTTTTAAGGACCGGAACTCTATTAACTGCCATGTTATGCTTTCCTCCTAAATTTTTCAAATTACCTTGCGGATGTTCTTCTCACTCTGTTCGAAGAACGGCTAAAAAGTTAAGCTCGATAATACCTCGCTAACCTTTTTATGCCTATACTCTCCTCCGCTTCGGTGGACGGCAACCATTGTGCGGTACCGGAGTAACATCCTTGATACTTGTCACATCAATTCCACATGCCTGAAGTGCACGGATCGCTGCTTCTCTACCTGAACCTGGTCCTTTAACCATAACATCTACGGATTTCAAACCATGTACTAATGCTGCCTTAGCCGCTGTCTCTGCCGCCATCTGTGCTGCATAAGGGGTAGATTTCCTTGAACCTCTAAATCCCAGACCGCCTGCACTTGCCCATGAAAGAGCATTACCCTGTGCATCTGTCAATGTAACGATCGTGTTATTAAAAGATGACTGGATATGTGCTTGTCCGCGTTCAACGTTTTTCTTGACACGCTTTTTTGTCACTTTCTTTGTAACTTTCTTTGCCATAATAAAACTAACCTACTCTTTCCTTTTGTTTTTTGACTTTCCAAAATTACTATTAACCTTATAGATGTTCTTCTCACTTTGCTCGAAGAACGACTTAAGAACTAAACTCGAAAATACCTCGTTAAGTTCTTAATGTCTCGCCAAGCTATTTCTTTTTATTAGCCACTGTTCTCTTCGGACCTTTTCTGGTTCTTGCGTTGGTCTTGGTCTTCTGACCGCGAACCGGAAGTCCTTTTCTGTGACGGATACCTCTGTAGCATCCGATCTCCTGCAACCTCTTGATATTCAGCGCGATCTCTCTTCTAAGATCACCTTCTACCGTCTGGGTCTCATCGATTACTGCACTGATCTTCTTAACATCATCGTCTGTAAGATCTCTGCAGCGAATGTCAGGACTTACTCCTGCCTCTGCTAAGATACGGTTAGAACTCGCTCTTCCGATTCCATAGATATAAGTTAATCCGATCTCAACACGTTTGTCTCTTGGTAAATCTACACCTGCAATACGAGCCATGTGAATTTTCCTCCATTTTCTTTTCATTATCGTCTTTAATAGGGACTTACGTCCAGGCATGTTTCGGTATCCATGCCCTTTCCGGCCACCGATGCTGTGAGCACCTGGTGAGGTTCTTAACGAACCTGGTGCGAACGCACATCTCAACACTTAATGAAATGTTTCACTCATCGGTAAATGACAAGCCGGCATTAGAAGCAATATACGAAGGACATACACCGGCTACAGGTGCTCCTTGTATATCAAATAGTCTACACACCTCCTGGTGTGTCGGCTATCAGCCGCCTAACTAACTGTCAAGGTGGTCCGGCTCACTTTGTTCGCCGAACGGCTTTCACACTAAGTTCATCTCTCGCTTACGCTCGGATTCACTAAGTGTTCAATGCCTACCCCTGACGCTGCTTATGCTTCGGGTTCTCGCAGATTATGCGAACGCTTCCTTTTCTCTTAATTACTTTGCATTTTTCGCAAATTGGTTTTACTGATGATCTAACCTTCACGTCAAATCCTCCTTTCATCCATTGCTCTGCCTACATGTCCGACGCATACCGAGCACCTGATGCCATTCACATATACCTGTTGACAGGTATATTTTTACAAATGCCCAGAAACGCGCTTATATATTATAGCACCGCCTGTCAAACAAAGTCAATAGACAATTTCATATTTCTCAGTTTATCTGTCAGGTACAGGCAACAGTCCAAACTTGTACCCGCCAGATTCTACTTATCTCTCCAGATAATCCTTCCCTTAGACAGATCATACGGTGATAATTCCAATGTCACCTTATCTCCCGGCAGAATCTTGATGAAGTTCATTCTTAACTTGCCGCTGATATGCGCGAGCACCTGATGCCCGTTCTCCAACTCTACCTGAAACATTGCGTTTGGCAACTTCTCTACTACGGTTCCTTCAATTTCGATTACGTCAGCTTTTGACATCTTCATTCCTCCATCTTTACTATAAGCACTCAGCGGGTCCTTCACGCCCCCTGTGCGAATGTACATCCCGGCACTGTGCGGGTTCCCCCTTACGTTCAGTGCCGATGATATAACCTTAGAATTCTCTTGATCCCTACATCATCTGCCCCGGCAATATCATATTCTCTGCAGATAACCTGTACATGCTTCCTCTTTTTCTTCTTCAAATGTCCAAGCGTTCTAATATTGCCGTCCGCTAAATATACATACGTGTCATCAACCTCTATTATGACATAAACTTTTCCTGTGTCATGGCCTGCCTTCGACCTTGCAAGCATCCCGGCTTTGTATCTCTGTGTACTGCATCCATCCATAACTGATCCTTACATCCTCTCACATATCCCCCGCTGCTGTCACAACTATATGCAAATGCTATTGCCAAGTGTCAGCGGCACCGGCTCATCCTCTGTGACGAGGACCGTATTCTCATAATGCGCGGAAAGGCTGTGATCCCGGCTTACGACCGTCCATTCATCGCCAAGCCATTCAACTTCCCAGGTCCCCGCGTTGATCATTGGCTCAATTGCAAGAGTCATCCCGGCTTTCAGCTTGACACCTCTTCTGTTCATCTTATAATTCGGTATCTCCGGCGCCTCGTGCAGCGCAGTTCCTATCCCGTGCCCGCACAGATCCCGGACCACGCCGTAGCCGTGGCTTACGGCATGACTGTCAATCGCTGCTGAAATATCAAATAGATGATTGCCTTCTTTTGCATATTTTATACCTTCAAAGAAACATTCTCTTGTAACCCGTATCAGGTCCTCTGCTTCTTTGCTGATCGTTCCGACGCCATGGGTTCTCGCGGCATCGGAATGATATCCCTTATAGATCACACCTGCATCCAGGCTTACAATATCTCCGTCCTGAAGAATCCTGTTCTTATCCGGGATCCCGTGGACGACCTCTTCATTTACAGACACACAGATCGACGCCGGGTATCCCCTGTAGTCAAGGAAAGAAGGGATACACCCGTAGCTCCGAATGATCTCTTCGCCCAGCCTGTCAATATCCAATGTGCTCATTCCCGGATGCAGGGCTTTTCCCAGTTCATTGTGGACAATCTCCAATATACGCCCGGCTTCCTTCATAATTTCGATCTCTCTCGCCGATTTGATAGTGATTGCCATGCCGTTTACTCTCCTAAGATATCCACGATCGCCTGGAATACATCATTAATATCGATCGTACCGTCAACCGTCTTAAGAATACCCGCATTCGTATAATAATCGATCAACGGCTGAGTCTGCTCATGATATACTCCAAGACGCTTCTTCACCGTCTCCGGCTTGTCGTCGTCTCTGAGAATCAGCTCCTTGCCGCATGCATCACAGATCCCTTCTGTTTTGGTCGGCGCATACTCCAGATGGTATGTAGCGCCGCAGCCTACGCATGCACGGCGGCCTGACATACGGTGTACAATATTCTCATCAGGGACATTTACATCGATCGCATAATCCATCTTCTCGCCGATTGCCGCCAGAGCCTTATCAAGCGCCTCTGCCTGCGGGATCGTTCTCGGGAACCCGTCCAGAACATAGCCGTTCTTACAGTCATCCTGCTTCACTCTGTCTACGACCAGATCTACAACCAGCTCGTCCGGGACCAGAAGGCCCTGATCCATATATGTCTTCGCCTTATTGCCAAGCTCCGTCCCGTTCTTGATATTTGCTCTGAAAATGTCGCCGGTAGAAATGTGAGGAATACTGTATTTAGCAGCAATCTTCTTCGCCTGAGTTCCTTTGCCCGCTCCGGGGGCGCCTAACATAATAATCTTCATATGGCAATTCCTCCTTTATATAGCAGTTTAACCCGCGAAAATATTCCCGCGAGTTGAAACTGTTAACTATTCAAAAATCCTTTATAATTACGCACAAGCATCTGTGATTCAACCTGTTTCATCGTCTCTAATACAACGCTGACAATAATGATCAGGGAAGTTCCTCCGAAGGATACCCTCGCCCCAAGCCAGCCGTTAAACACGATCGGAACGATCTGTATCACGATCAGCCCGCATGCACCGATAAAGATCACATAATTCAATATCTTAGTCAGATATTCAACCGTTGGTTTCCCAGGACGGATACCCGGAACGAATCCTCCGCTCTTCTTCATATTATTCGCAATCTCCAATGGATTGAACGTAATAGAAGTATAGAAATACGCGAAGAATACGGTCAGGACAATATATACGATCAACCCCCAGGTATACTTGATCTGTTCAGGATTACACCAATTGCTCTGATTCAATCCTCTTAAGATCTCTCCGCCGATACCGCCCCCCTCATCCTTTCCAAGGAATGAAGCGATGATAACCGGGAACTGCATCAGGGATGATGAGAAGATGATCGGAATTACGCCCGCAGTATTAACCTTAAGCGGAATATTGGAAGTCCGTCCGCCGTGCATCCTTCTTCCAGCCATTTTCTGTGAATAGGATACCGCGATCCTTCTCTCGCCTCCCTGGAGGATTACTACGAATACAACCAGAAGAATAATGATCGCCAGTATAACAACGATTGCCAGTCCGGCAGACGCGATCGGTTTATCCTTCACGAACTGCTCGAACAATGATGTCATATCGCTTGGTATTCTGGATATGATGTTGATCACCAGAACGATAGAGATACCATTGCCGACACCTTTGCTTGTGATCTGCTCACCGATCCACATCAGGAATGCGGAGCCGGCAGTGAGTGTCAGAACTACGATTGCCGCATTTACGAAATTAAAATCTACCAGAAGGCCCTGACGCCCGAAGCTTACAGCCATGGCCGTTGATTCAAACAATGCCAGACCTACGGTAAGATAACGTGTGATCGCTACGATCTTCTTCCTTCCATCTTCTCCTTCTTTCTGCATCTCCTCTAACTTGGGAATTGCGATCGTAAGAAGCTGCATGATAATGGAAGACGTAATATACGGTGTAATGCTGAGTGCAAAGACTGACATCTGCTCAAAAGAGCCACCAGTGAAAGCGTTAAACAAATTAAACGCCTCACCAGTGTTCTGTGCAAAGAAATCTTTGATAAAATTAGAATTTACGCCAGGCGTTGGAAGCTGTGACCCAATTCTAATTACAATCAACATTAAGAATGTGTAGCCGATCTTTTTTCGGATGTCTTTGATTTGAAATGCCTTCCGAAATGTTTCTAACATTAGATCACCTCTGCTTTTCCACCTACAGCCTCAATCTTTTCTACAGCGCTTTTGCTGAACGCATTGGCCTGTACAGTGAGTTTCTTCGTCAATTCACCGTTTCCAAGGATCTTAACACCATCTTTCGGATTCTTGACGATTCCCTGCTCCAGCAGCGTCTCTACAGATACAACTGCCTCATTATCAAACACTTCGAGAGCACTGATATTAATTCCAACGATTGTCTTAGAATTCCTGTTCGTGAAACCTCTCTTAGGAATTCTTCTGTATAACGGCATCTGACCGCCTTCGAAACCTGGCCTTGTTGCTCCGGAACGAGCCTTCTGACCCTTATGTCCCTTACCGGCAGTCTTTCCGTTACCAGAACCGTGTCCACGTCCTCTTCTGAAATTATCACTCTGTTTTGCTCCGTCAGCAGGTCTTAAGTTTGATAAATCCATTGTGACACCTCCTTATCCGATTATTTGAATTAAACTTCTTCTACTTTTACCAGGTGTTGAACCTGTTTTACCATACCCCTGGTTGCTGCATTGTCCGGCAGTTCAACTGTCTTATTCAGCTTCCTTAAGCCTAATGCTTCTACAGTCTTCTTATGCTTCGGTACAGCACCGATCGTGGATTTTACTAACGTAATTCTTAAATTTGCCATCTGAATCCGCCTCCTTAGCCTAAGATCTCTTCAACAGATTTACCGCGAAGCCGTGCTACTTCCTCCGGTGTCTTGATCTCGCGCAATCCTGCAATCGTAGCAAGAACAACGTTCTGCTTGTTGTTAGAACCAAGTGATTTTGTACGGATGTTCTTGATTCCCGCCATCTCGATCACAGCACGCGCCGGACCACCGGCGATCACACCAGTACCTTCCGGAGCCTTCTTAAGAAGTACGGAAGCGCCTCCGAATTTACCGGTAAAATCATGTGTAATACTATCGTTATCATCCAATGCAACAGTGATCATGTTCTTTGCCGCATCTTCTTTTCCTTTGCGGATTGCTTCCGGGATCTCCGTAGCCTTCCCTAAACCTGCACCAACATGGCCATTTCCATCGCCAACAACTACTAAAGCTGTGAATCTCATATTACGGCCACCTTTAACAACTTTGGTTACACGCTTAATTGACACTACTTTTTCGTTTAACTCTAATGAACCAGCATCAATACGTTCTTGTTTCATGTGTGCTCCTCCTCCTAGAAATTCAACCCAGCTTCTCTAGCTGCGTCTGCTAATGCCTGAATCTTTCCGTGGTATAAAAAGCCGCCTCTGTCAAAGACAACATCCTTAATACCTTTCTCAATTGCCTTCTCGGCAATTACTTTTCCTAAATATGCTGCTGCATCAACGTTGTTAGTTTTTTCTAAGTTTGCTTTCACATCTTTCTGAAGAGTAGAAGCGGAAACCAGAGTATTTCCAACTGTATCGTCAATAATTTGAGCATACATATGATTATTGCTTCTAAACACAGCCAAACGCGGGCACTCTGTTGTACCGCTCAAACGATTGCGTATTCTTCTGTGCTTTTTAACGCGAACTTCGCTTCTTGATTTTTTGCTAACCATTTTCACACTCTCCTTACTTATTTCTTACCAGTCTTACCAACTTTACGTCTGATTACTTCATCAGCATACTTAATTCCCTTGCCCTTATATGGCTCAGGTCTTCTCTTATCTCTGATCTCAGCTGCGTATTGGCCTACTTTTTCTTTATTGATACCTTTAACGACGATCTTGTTCTGTCCTTCTACGACAGTCTCAACACCTTCTGGATCTGTCATTTCAACTGGGTGAGAGTAACCAAGATTCAATGTAAGCTTGTTTCCTGATTTTGCCGCTCTGTAACCTACACCGTTAACCTCCAGTACCTTCTGGTAACCTTCTGTGACACCGACAACCATGTTGTTCACCAGTGTTCTTGTCAGGCCGTGAAGAGATTTCATCTTCTTCAAGTCGTTCGGTCTTGTTACAACTACTGCATCTCCCTCAACTTTTACTTCCATCTCTGTTGGAAGCTCTCTTTCAAGCGTTCCTTTTGGACCTTTTACGGTTATTTTATTATTCTCTGCAATCTCAACGGTAACCCCTGCTGGAATTGCAACCGGCAGTCTTCCTATACGTGACATACCTGTATCCTCCTTAACTTAGATTCTCGGAGCAGATGCTAATGTCTGCTCTGTTTTCAGTATTAATGAAGTTCTCTTCGCATTCGCTCAGAGAACGGCTTATTTTCTAAGTTCATTCAGCGCACCCTACGCTTGAATTCACTAAGAAAATAATGCCTACCAAATATAGCAAAGCACCTCTCCGCCAATACCGCGCTTTCTTGCTTCTTTGTCTGTGATCACACCTGCATTGGTAGAAATGATCGCTGTGCCGAGTCCGCCGAATACCTTCGGTACATCAGCGCTTCCTGCATACACACGAAGTCCTGGCTTGGATATTCTCTTAAGACCTGTGATAACTTTTTCATTCTTGTCCGCACCGTATTTTAATACGATGTGGATCGTCTTGAATACTCCGTCTTCTACGATTTCATAATTCTCAATGTAACCTTCGTCCAGTAAGATATTTGCTATTGCAAGCTTCATCTTGGAAGACGGTACATCTACTGTATCATGTTTAGCAGTATTTGCATTACGGATTCTTGTAAGCATATCTGCGATTGGATCACTCATAGTCATGATTAATAATTCCTCCTCTTCTTAATGAAGTTCTCTTCGCCTTTCACGCTCAGAGAACGGCTTATTTTCTAAGCTCATCCGGCGCGCATTGCGCTTGGATTTGCTAAGAAAACAATGCCTACCAACTTGCTTTCTTTACTCCTGGAATCTGTCCTTTATATGCCAATTCGCGGAAGCAAACACGGCAGATTCCATATTTTCTCAAATATGCATGTGGACGTCCGCAAATCCTGCAGCGGTTATATTCTCTGGTGGAGAATTTCTGCTTACGCTGCTGCTTGATCTTCATTGCTGTTTTAGCCATAATTTACCTCCTCCTTACTTTGCAAACGGCATATTGAACTGCCGAAGCAATTCACGCGCCTCTTCGTCTGTCTTAGCAGTTGTGACAAATATGATATCCATACCTCTTACCTTATCGATCTTGTCATATTCGATCTCAGGGAAGATCAACTGTTCTTTGATACCAAGAGCATAATTGCCCCTTCCGTCAAATGCGTTAGGATTCACACCTCTAAAGTCACGTACACGCGGTAAGGAAAGGTTGATCAGACGGTCAACGAATTCATACATCTTCTCGCCTCTTAAGGTAACCTTACATCCGATTGACATTCCTTCTCTTAATTTGAAGTTAGCAACTGACTTCTTAGCTTTACAGATAACAGCCTTCTGTCCTGTGATCCTTTCAAGGTCAGCAACCGCTGAATCCAACAGCTTTGCATTATCCTTTGCCTCGCCGACGCCCATGTTGATCACAACCTTGTCAAGCTTCGGCACTTCCATGATATTTTTATAACCGAACTTTTTATTCATCGCGTCAACGATTTCGTTCTGGTATTGTTCTTTCAGTCTACTCAAAGCACTGGCCCTCCTTCCTCAGATTAATCAATCACTTCGCCTGTTGATTTTGCATAACGAACCTTCTTATCTCCGTCCATCTTGAATCCCACTCTGGTCGCTTTTCCCTTATGCACATACATTACATTAGAGGCGTCGATCGGGCCTTCCTGATGGATGATTCCGCCATTCTGATTCGCAGCGCTTGGCTTTGTGTGCTTTGTCAGCATATTAACGCCTTCCACAACGACCTTGCCGGCCTTCTGGTTTACGGCGATAACCTTACCCTCTTTATCTACATCCTTGCCGGCGATAACCTTAACGGTATCACCCTTCTTGATCTTTAACATTGACATCTCGTGCACCTCCTTATAGTACTTCCGGAGCCAGAGAAACGATCCTCATGAACTGCTTGTCACGGAGTTCTCTCGCTACTGGTCCAAAGATACGGGTTCCTCTTGGTGTCTTGTCTTCTTTTATAATAACAGCAGCATTCTCGTCAAAACGGATGTATGAACCATCTTTACGGCGTGTGCTCTTCACGGTACGGACAACAACAGCCTTTACTACATCGCCTTTTTTAACAACGCCGCCTGGTGTTGCATCTTTAACGGTCGCAATAATTACATCGCCAATACTTGCATACCTTCTTGTTGAACCGCCAAGTACGCGGATACACAGTAATTCTTTCGCACCTGTGTTGTCTGCTACTCTCAGTCTGCTTTCTTGCTGTATCATGCAGGTTTCCCTCCTTATACTATTTCACTTTTTCCATAACCTCGACAAGTCTCCATCTCTTATCCTTAGAGAGCGGTCTTGTCTCCATAACTTTTACCTTGTCGCCGATGTTGCATTCATTTGCTTCATCGTGAGCTTTTAATTTATAAGTTCTTTTAACGATCTTCTTATAAAGCGGATGTTTTACATGATCTTCAACCGCAACAACAATGGTCTTATCCATTTTATTGCTGACAACCTTACCCACACGGGTTTTTCTAAGATTTCTTTCCACGGTCTATCTCCTTTCTACGTCTAAGGATGTTCTCTTCACTCTGTCCAGAGAACGGCTAAAAAACTAAGTTCGACAATACCTCACTAAGTTTTTTATGCCTAACCTTTTTGTGCCTGCGTGATCACAGTCTGGATCCTGGCTATATTTCTTCTTACTTCCTTGATTCTGCTTGTATTATCTAACTGATTCGTTGCGTTCTGGAATCTCAGATTAAAGAGTTCCTTTTTAGCAGCTACTAATTCTTCGTTCAGCTCTGCAGCTGATTTTGTTCTTAAATCTTCTACAAATGCATTAATTTTCACTGTTATCACCGCCTTCTAAGTCTGCGCGAGAAACTACTTTACATTTACATGGCAGCTTGTGTGTAGCCAGACGAAGAGCTTCTCTCGCAACTTCCTCTGATACGCCGGCAATCTCGAACATTACGCGGCCCGGTTTCACAACTGCTACCCAGTATTCTAAGGTTCCTTTACCAGAACCCATACGTGTCTCAGCTGGTTTCGTAGTTACAGGTTTATCCGGGAATATCTTGATCCATACTTTACCGCCACGCTTGATATAACGAGTCATAGCAATACGTGCAGCCTCGATCTGATTGGATTTGATCCAGCATGGTTCCATTGCAACGATACCATATTCACCGTTAGTAATCTTGTTTCCGCGAAGAGCTTTTCCCTTCATTGAACCACGGAATTGTTTACGACGTTTTACTCTCTTTGGCATTAACATGATTTATCTCTCTCCTTCCTTTGCTGCTTTTTCCGGAAGAACTTCGCCTTTATAGATCCATACCTTGACGCCAACTTTTCCATAAGTTGTGTCTGCTTCAGCGAATCCGTAGTCAATGTCTGCTCTCAGTGTCTGAAGAGGAATCGTTCCCTCGCTGTAGAACTCTGTACGAGCCATATCAGCTCCGCCAAGACGTCCTGATACGGATGTCTTAACTCCAAGCGCACCTGACTTCATGGTTCTTGACATGCAAGACTTCATTGCACGTCTGAAAGAGATACGGTTTTCAAGCTGTAACGCGATATTCTCTGCTACAAGCTGGGCATCTTTGTCCGGTCTCTTGATCTCCTTGATATCAACAACTAACTTCTTATTGGTAAACTGTGTAAGTTCGCCTTTTACTTTCTCGATCTCAGCGCCGCCCTTACCGATTACTACGCCCGGCTTCGCTGTATAAATGATGATCTTAACACGGTCGGATGCTCTCTCGATCTCAATCCTAGAAACACCGGCGCTGTATAATCTCTTCTTAAGATACGTTCTGATTTCATGGTCTTCTACTAAGTAATCTGCGAAATCTTTCTCTGCATACCACTTAGAATCCCAGTCTTTGATAATACCGACTCTCAAGCCATGAGGATTAACTTTCTGTCCCATGATTGCCCCTCCTTATCTTTCATCAAGCACCAGCGTAATGTGGCTCATTCTCTTCTCGATCCTGTAAGCCCTTCCCTGTGCCCTCGGTCTGATTCTCTTCATTGTTGGTCCTTTGTTTGCGTAAGCCTCTGCAATATAAAGATTCTCAGCATTCATACCGTTGTTGTTCTCAGCATTTGCAATTGCTGATTCCAGTAATTTCTTTATCAAACTAGAAGCATATCTTGGATTGTAAGTTAAAATACCAAGCGCTGTTGTTACATCCTTACCTCTGATGGCATCCAATACATAACATGCTTTCTGAACGGAAACTCTCGCATAAGATAACTTAGCAGAAGGTCTCGTATCTTTGTTAGCATTTCTTTCTCTCTTGATTTGGGATCTGTGTCCTTTTGCCATGGATGAACCCTCCTTTCACAATATGATTATCTAACTCTTGATTTCTTTTCGTCTTTTCCATGTCCTCTGTATGTTCTGGTAGCAACAAACTCGCCGAGCTTGTGTCCAACCATATCTTCTGTCACATATACAGGTACATGTTTTCTTCCGTCATGTACGGCAATTGTATGTCCAACCATGCTTGGGAAGATCGTAGAACGGCGGGACCAGGTCTTGATCACAGACTTGTCACCGGAAGCGTTCATTGCATCAATCTTCTTAAGCAGACTTGCATCTGCGAATGGTCCTTTTTTAACTGAACGTGCCATAGGTTATAACCTCCTCCATGAAAATTATTTGATTGCTCTGCCATCTCTTCTTCTTACGATCAGCTTGTTAGATGACTTGTTCTTCTTCCTTGTCTTAAGGCCAAGTGCTGGCTTGCCCCAAGGTGTACATGGACCCGGGCGGCCGATTCCTGTCTTACCTTCACCACCGCCGTGCGGATGGTCATTCGGGTTCATAACAGAACCGCGGACTGTCGGTCTGAATCCCATGTGGCGTTTACGTCCTGCTTTACCGATATTGATCAGGTTGTGATCCCCGTTGCCTACAACACCGATAGATGCACGGCAATTGATCGGAACCATTCTCATCTCCCCTGACGGGAGTCTCAAAGTTGCATACTTGCCTTCCTTAGCCATCAACTGTGCGCTGTTACCAGCGGAACGAACCAGCTGACCGCCTTTTCCAGGATAGAGCTCAATATTGTGAATCTGAGTACCTACCGGAATCTCAGAAAGAGGGAGACAATTGCCGACTCTTACCTCGGCCTCCGGTCCGTTCATGACCTTCATTCCATCCTTCAGTCCTTCCGGAGCAATGATATATGCCTTCTCGCCGTCTTCATAGCAGATCAGAGCGATATTGGCAGATCTGTTCGGATCATACTCGATACCAAGAACAGTTGCGTGGATACCGTCTTTTCTCCTCTTGAAGTCGATGATTCTATATTTTCTCTTAGCGCCGCCTCCGCGGTGTCTAACTGTAATCTTACCTTGATTGTTACGTCCTGCCTGTCTGCTCTTAGGAGCTAACAAAGACTTCTCCGGTGTCTTCTTGGTGATCTCTGCGAAATCAGAACCAGTCATCTGTCTTCTGGAAGGCGTATATGGGCGGTATGTTTTAATTCCCATGATTGCTTCTCCTTTCGAATCCTAATTATTATTGTCACGGAATTGCACCGTATATTGAACACTTAGCGAGGTCCCTCACGAGCTTAGTGCGAAAGCGCACCTGGATACTTAGCGAGGTCCTTCACGAGCTTAGTAGCCATGGTGTCTCCTTGCCAGATCCCTCACGAGCTTAGTGCTCCATTATTTTCTCGGTTATATTCACTTCTGCGCGCTCCGCGCGGTGAATGTTCGCTTCGCTAAGCTCGGAAGAACCTCGCTAAGCTCACCGAACGGGCCCCGACTACGGCTCAGCCTGCGCTGCGCTTGTCTTCGCCAAGTCTTACAGGCCCTCAAAAATCTCGATCTCTGCGCTGTCAGCTGTAAGCTTCACAATCGCTTTCTTCGTCTTAGCTGTCTTTCCAAACTGCATGGTTCCGCGCACTCTTCTCTTCTTGCCCGGGCAGTTCATGGTGTTCACGCTCTCCACCTTGGTTCCGTTGAACATCTTCTCAACAGCTTCTTTTACCTGAGACTTGGTTGCTTCCGGGTGAACTAAGAACGTATACTTCTTCTCTCCCATCAGCTCCATACTCTTCTCTGTTACAACCGGTTTAAGGATCACATCATAATATTGAATATTAGCCATTATGCGTACACCTCCTCGATGCTGGCAACAGCAGCTTTCGTTGCGATCACTGTGTTGTACTTCAGGATATCATACACATTGATGGTATTAGTTCTTGCAGTCTTCACATCCGCGATATTTCTTGCAGACAGCTCTGCATTCTTATTGCCGTCCTCTAATACTACCAATGCCTTGGATACATCTAAATTCTTCAGGATATTAGCGAATTTCTTCGTCTTGATCTCATCAAAGCTGATCTCGTCGATCACGATGAACTTCTTCTCCTCTACTCTGGATGTAAGAGCGGACTTAAGCGCTGCTCTCTTCTCCTTCTTATTCATCTTGAATGAATAATCTCTCGGTACAGGTGCGAATACTACGCCGCCGCCCGTCCACTGCGGAGCTCTCGTTGAACCCTGTCTTGCATGACCGGTCCCCTTCTGTCTCCATGGTTTTCTGCCGCCTCCGGAAACTTCAGAACGTGTCTTGGCCTTCTGCGTTCCCTGGCGTTTATTTGCAAGCTGGCTGACAACTGCCATGTGTACAAGATGCTCATTCACTTCCACACCAAATACAGCATCGTTTAAGTCGATCGTACCAACCTCTTTGCCTTCGATGTTATAAACGGATACGTTTGCCATCTCTAGTGTCCTCCTTCCTTCGCCAAAGCTTAAATAGCTTTTACTGCTTCTTTAATAGTTACTAAAGACTTCTTCGGTCCCGGTACAGAACCCTTGATCAGAAGCAGGTTGTTCTCCGCGTCTACGCGTACTACTTCAAGATTCTGGATCGTGATTCTCTTGTTACCCATCTGACCAGGCATCTTCTTACCCTTGAATACCTTGCTCGGATCAGATGCCGCACCGTTAGAACCGGCATGACGGTGGAACTTGGAACCATGTGTCATAGGTCCTCTGTGCTGATTATGTCTCTTGATCGCACCCTGGAATCCCTTACCTTTGGAGATTGCCGTCGCATCGATCTTATCGCCTGCCGCGAAGATATCCGCCTTGATCTCCTGTCCCAGTTCATACTCGCCTGCATTGTCGAACTTGAACTCTCTCACAAATCTCTTGCCGGTAACACCTGCTTTTGCGAAATGTCCCTGTTCTGCCTTAGTAACACCATGGCGATGAACGATTTCCTTCTTACCACTCTTATCCTTGTTGACAATCCTGTCCTTCTTGTCAACGAATCCGACCTGAACAGCTTCATAACCGTCATTCTCAACCGTCTTGATCTGTGTTACCACACAAGGTCCGGCCTGAAGAACAGTAACCGGTGTCAGCGTGCCGTCTTCGTTGAAGATCTGAGTCATTCCGACTTTTGTAGCTAAGATAGCTTTCTTCATTATAATTACCTCCTGTTATTTACAGCGGAGCGCATATCACGCTCATCCTAAATGATAGGAACTACTGTTTGCTTTTCATTTTGATATCAATATACACACCTGCAGGCATCTCAAGCCTTGATAAAGCGTCAACCGTCTTCTGGGTCGGTGCGATGATATCGATCAGTCTCTTATGAGTCCTCTGCTCGAACTGCTCCCTGGAATCCTTATACTTATGAACAGCCCTTAAGATCGTAACAACTTCCTTCTTAGTCGGAAGCGGTACAGGTCCGCTCACCTTAGATCCGTTCTTCTTAACAGTTTCGATGATTTTCCTGGCGGATGCATCTACCATCTGATGGTCATACGCCTTCAAAGTGATTCTCATTACTTGACTTGCCATAAAAAAAGTCGCCTCCTTATTCGTACTTTTCAACAGTACGACAAGCGGTGACTGTACACTCTCCCGTGTGTGTCGTGAGAACCTCACACGTCGTATATAGCACTTTCCAACCGTCAAAGGCTGTCTAACGTGCGGTACATGCAGTCCTTAATCTGCGGCGCAGTACCAACGATTACAGTGTTACAGTGACTTGTCGCCAGTTTCCTAACTTGACATTCGCTCCACGGAAAACCTGCTATATATAAGCAGCAACCTCTCGCTTCAACGCTATCAATGTCACAGCTTTTTCAGTATATCTGAGGAAAGCTTATTTTTCAAGCCCTTTTTTGCAATTTTTGTATTTTTTTTCGTACAAGCCGTCCTCAGGAAACACCTCAAAAATGCGCATTCATCGGCATTATTGCATTTTGCCCAAAAAGCCTAAGAAAACATTGACTTTTTCGTGCGATAATGATAAATTGATTATATCAGAGATGATAAATCGGGGTATCGTCTTTGAAGAAGCTACACTAATCTATTCTAAAAGATCTGGAGGGAGAAATTATGTTACTAGCACTACAAATTTTATTCGGCGTACTGGCAGCCGGCACCGGACTTGGACTTATTGTTGACGTATTCAAGAACCGTATGGACGGTCTTAAGAATGCAACCGGCAAGCAGTGGGCGTCAGGCTTCGCTGTAGGTATTGTCGCCAACTTCCTTGACACGCTTGGATGCGGCTCTTATGCACCATCTACCTTTATGTACAAACTTTTCAACCAAATTGATGACATTGATATTCCGGGTACTTTGAATATCGGAGATACATTCCCGGTTATTTTCGAGGCATTCATCTTCACAGCTTCCGTAGACTGTGATCCTAAGTTTTTATGGATTATGTACATCTGTGCAGCGGTAGGTTCATTTGGATTCGCTACAGTCGTAACCAAGTGGCCTCGTAACAAGATTAGATACGCTCTTGGTACCGTTATGATACCTCTTGCTCTTATTATGTTGTGTAAGAACACCGGTATTGGTCCTTTCGGAATTGTTGGAACTGCCACCGGATTAAGCGGTTGGAAATTGATCGTGGCTGCTGCTCTTAACATTCTGTGGGGCGCGTTGATGGATATCGGATTCGGTCTCTATGCACCATGTATGGCTACCTGTCTTCTGCTTGGTGTTGACGGTCAGGCTTGTTTCCCGGTATTCATGGGATCCTGTGCATGTCTGATGCCTGCATGTTCCATCGAATTTATCAAGACTCACAGGTATGACGTTCCGCACACCATTGGTAATGCACTCGGCGGATGTATTGGTGTATTCATTGCTTGGAAGATCGTTACTGAATTACCGATGTTCTGGCTGATTAACCTTGTTTGTGTCGTTCTTCTGTGGACATCATACTCACTGCTCAGCGCAGCACAGAAGGATAAGAAGGCTGGTATAGCTTAAGTTATCACATATACGAATACATAAATGGCGGCTCTGTCCGGGCCGCCATTTATCATTTATATCTCATAATATCGCTATTATAGAAACGGGGAAATAAGATGTTCATCAATGAATATATAATGGATCGAAGACGTTATGACAAATGGGCAACTCCTAAGTTCTGGAAGTTACCTGTTTTTTATTTATACCTTGTAATTTTTATCGCAGGGATATTCGGTTGGATCTATTTCGACAGAGTAGACGCCCCTGCAAGATGGCAGACGATCGGCGCTTTCCTTACTTTTGTTGCAGTATACAGAGGAGTTTTTTTCAGATGGATGCACGCCGACAAAACATTCCGCCTTACCCGCGCGAACTACTTCGGCGGCAAGGATTGGACCTGTAAGGTGATCGTAGGCGATAAGAATATCTCTCTGTATATCAATGGGAAGATCAATAACAAAGTCGAATGGGACCAAATCCTCAGATTCGAAGAAGCCAAATCCTACTTCCGATTATCAACAGACGAATACAACGAAGGCGTCATGATCGACAAAGCATCCTTTACCGAGGGCGATACCGACAGCTTCAGACAATGGATGCTTGATAACCATCCTGAGATCAAATACGGGCCTGTAACCCCATCGCTCGATAAATAAACAGCCTCAGACGTTCTCTCCCGCCAGGAGGCCTCCTACAGCGTCAGAAGGCCAACATCAAATTGCATAAAACTATTGTGCACTTATAATAAATAATTGTTATTTTGCATGAAATTTATTTTTACTCTGCAATAGTATTGACATAAAAATACAAAAATGATATATTAAACACATCTTAAATGTATAAACTTTTTCAAACATTACAAAGTGTTTATTTTATGAAAAGTTTATACATTAAGTGACCGTTGCGGTTGTATTTGCAGTTACGCAGCTTGCCGATCGTTTCCCCCAAGAACGTTCTTGCAGCAGCGTACTCAATTAATATATACGCCTCTTTTAGAGGAGCATTCCCCAGCTTTGTATATACAAAACTGCAATGCAACGAGGAAAACCTCTCAATGACATACCAAAAAGAAAGGGCACGACATACAGGTCGTGCCTTTTCTTTTCGTATTTATATCCCGATCACTTATCTATCACCTGTCTATCATCGGTCTGTCGTCTCTCCATCACCTGTCTGTCCCTGTCGTTATCCCGATCTCCAAAAAGAAAGAGACCCGCACCGTCAATCCTCGATGCGGAATCTCTTCCAACCTCTCTGAAATTACTTCATCAAACTGCAAAAGAACACCTATCTGTTCTCCTGGTCTTTCTGGCGCATCTTCAGCTTCAGAAGCGCCATCGCCTTCCTGCAGTCGAGCGCGACCATGTTGTTTTCCCCCACTACATTGGTCTCCGTTCCATCTGCGCTCTTATTGATGTCTACAATACCGTCCAGATATTCATTCACCACCACGAACTGCGCTACCGTACCGCTGAAATTGAGCCCTGTCACCGGAATTCCCCTTATTCCTAACTGCTCACATGTATTCGTGAAGTCTACGTCACTGTTCCCCCAACCGTCAGACGAGATAATCACACCGTCAGCCCGCATTGCTTCCGCCCAGACGGCTGAACGTGTTCCTACCAGCATCTTATCCTTGTTGTCATCCGGCGTTCCTACCAGAAGGATCCCCATCAGATCAAGATCCGTATCATTAGACACTACATCAAGGAGCGGATCCCTGAAATGATGCAGTGAAGTCTCCTTGGTTGATGGTCCTATTCCCATGTGCTCACCTCCTTATTGCATTGAGCGGATGATCCCGTCCCGGTACTCATTCGGAGTCACCAGAATCGGCATATTCCCCATATCAATGATCGATCGTCCGCCTTCTACCCCAGATGGTTCCTCTGCAAAAAAGTGTGTATCATACATAGCTCCCTGTCCTGCGACCTGCTTGATAATCAACACCCTCTTCTTCCCCGGTCTTACAATGTCGTGATACTCGTGCCTCTCCGTACATTTTTCTCCACGGAATTTCTTCAGCTTCTCACGGTAGGTCTGAATGAACTTATCACAGGCGCGGTGCGCTGCCGTCGGCCCTGGCCGTTCCTGTCCCATACCGGCAGTGAGAGTTACGTCAAAGGAAATAATATAGTCGTCATCTCCAGGAGTACCTGCCCGATTCAAGTATAACTGATCCTTCAGATTCCCTTCCGATGACCCGAATTCATGGCACTGTTTACCATTCACATCCACACCCGTAAGCATTACATAGACGCCGGTGATCGTGTGCGTAATCCCATCCCCAATCTTGCCAAGAACTTTTGTAGAGATCGGTATAATATCCATGATGGTGTTCGTCCACCTGTCATGGTCGCCCGGCTTAATAAGCTGAATATCGATCTTCTCGATATATTCCTCCTCTGCCGCCAGTCCGTCAAGCATCTCCTTACTGACTGTCATGTTACCGTCTACTTTAATGTCGTTATGCTCGCCCCATTCTACACTATTCATATGGAATGATTTGATCACTAATTTCCTAAGGTCTTTTATGTCATCAGCCACTTTCATCACCTCCGTTAACACAGTCTGCCATGCAGACCCTCTCATATATGTATTATACAATATATCGAATGATATTCCAATATATCGTCATGATATTTTTCAAAAAAAGGCAGATGTATCATACATCTGCCTCCTGATACTATGAGTTAATTATACCTTAGCAATATACTCGAACGGCAATGGAACGATCTTTCCCGGCGTCTGGATCTCAACCAACTGTTCCAGAGTAGCCTTTACGATCTGTGTCTGCTGTTCCGGGTTATTCGGAGCTCCCGCATTCGCACCCATAGGTACCAACGGAGCTACCGCACGGGGAGTACCGGTCTGACGAACAACCGGCGGAAGAGCTGCAATAATAATAGTAGGAATTCCAGCCTCTTCAATCGCTCTCTGCACCAATACTGCAGAGCGGTGACAGGTACCTCATCCAGCAGTGAGGACTACCGCGTCAACTTCCTCTTCCTTAAACATCTGTGCAATCGCCGGTCCGGTTTCACCCTTGAATTTCTCCTGGTTTCCGCCGCCGCCCATGAATCCTGCGTGTACAGGAGCACATGCTTTGATAAAACCTTCTTTTGCAAGCTCATGAATTCTGTCAATCGGGAACATACAGTTGATGTCCTTGTTAACATCACTGTTGTCATATCCGCCGTGTGATACCATCAATTCATTAGACGGCATATCATCCGTAACTTTTCTCCATGTAAAGTCGCCTGCCAGGTTGAATCTTTCCTGTTCCTTGTGATGAACACCTGCTGCTGTAGCAAGAGCAATCGTCATATCTTTCAACTCTTTTGTAACAGGAGCCCATACAGACGGCGGAGTAATAGGAACAAATATCTCTGATTGCATTCCTTTAACTAACGTTAAACTCATTGTTATACCTCCTTATTGTTCTGGTTCTTTTCGCGCATCTCTTTCTGACGCCGCGTATAAGTGTCCAGGTTACTTACATACTTTTCATTGATCTCGGGTCCAAGCTGTTCCACAAAACTCATATTCCATGCAACCTCCTGCCCTACCTTAATGGGATAATCACTGATGAACATGCGCATCGGTACCTTCAGATAACCCAGGCGGCCTTTCAGGTCGATCGCCACCGATCCGTCGTGCACCTCCACGATCACGCCTTCCATCCGTATGATCTTATCGCCATATTTCAAATCTGTCATGCTTTTCACCTGACTTTAGTCATATTTTTCCTTACGCTTCTGGCTCATCGGCAGAGATTGCTCATTCTCAACCAGATTCAGTCCTTTTCCTGTTACACTTTCAATTGCTTCCACATTAGAAGACTTCACATTCGGATTCCATTTCTTCTCCGCTGCCTTCACATCTTCTCCGCCCATAGCGTTCTTAAGCATCTGCACTGCACGGACAGCATCCTCAGGACAAAGTGTATTACAAGCAAGAACTTCGTTCTCAATACCTGACTCAGACTTATTATTATCGACCATATGTGTCATATACTTGTTACCAACAACCAGAGCGCCCTGTACCGCACAGAAGGACATACCCACTACCGGGATTCCCCTCATACCGATCTGCTCATGGTGGCTTGCAAAATCAATGTGATTATTGCCGAAGCCTTCAGTTGTAACGAATGCACCGTCTACATCCAGCATCTCACAGATCTGGCCTACACGCTTAGATACATAGAACTTCTCAGCGTTGATCTGCGGGCTTCCTACGAAGATAACGCCGCACAGGTCGATCTCTTCATCATGCAGAGCTTCAAGAACCAACGGCTCTCTCCAGTAATGTCTGGACATCTCCTTAGACGCAGGTCCGATACATGTAAGAGCATGAATACATCCGTCAAGAACTTCCAACGGAGATACAGCTACCGGAACGTTACCAAGGTCAACATTCGGCTTACCGCCAAGGATACCAACCGGCTCAACCGGAAGGATCAGGTTGTCATGCATAGCGCCCTGTCCCATGATCTCTTTAACGATAACAACTTTCTTCTTGCCAGGTCTTCTGTACTGGTCGAAAGTCTCTGTATCCGTCACAAGGGACTCATCCAGCTTCTTCAGGCACTCACGGATCTCCTGCGTGATGATATCGCTTGCAGTATGAGCTGCCAGCGGGCCAGGTCTCTCCATGTTCGTTCCTTCTTTGACCGTAACCTGTGTCTTGATGAAGATTTCACCCTTCTCAGGTGCTCCCGGACGTCCCCACATGATATTCTCATCCAGGAATCCTTCCGAAGAACCAAACTCACCGATCTGCACTCCATTCGCGTCCGTACCCGTTACCATCATAACAACGCCGTCAAGAACTCTGGTAACGCCTGATCCAAGTTCATCCTCGCCCTCTTTTGTAGCGATCGGCTGAACATCCATGATCGTCTCTGAATATGTGTGATAATCTGCTGGTGTGATAATATCAACCTTAAGGTCGTAAACTAAATTCTGAGAATCAATACACTCTTTCTCAATACCTTCACGGATATAAAGCGTAGTTCCGTCGATCTTTGTCTCCGGTCCTCTCTTAACTTCCGTGATATTAAAATGCTTTCTCGTCAGGCTTCTGATCAGCTTAGCCTCCTGCTCTGCTGCCGGCGCCGCTGCAACCGCTGCTGCTGCGCCTGCCGGAACCTCTGCCGCTGCTGCGCTGCCTCCGCCAAGTGCTCCAACCGGAATCTCAAGATCAATGTCCTTGCCTTCTCCGATATGGATTTTCAGCACTCCGCCTGCTGCCGGTGCTGCTGCAACTGGCGCCGCTGCCGGTGCCGGCGCTGCTTCCTCTTCCGCCGCCTCCGGTGCTGCCGGTTTGCTTGGTGCTTTTGCCCCTTCCACAACGTCTGCAGTAAGCGGGCAAAGTGAATCACAAGTCTTTGTGAGTTTTGCTCCTAAAACCTCCTCGATGGTCAATGCCCCATCCAGGTTCAGTAATCCAGAATCTACCAGATCGTCAAAGATCGCCGGATCTTCCAGATTAGCAGCTTCGATTGTGATGCCAGCTTCTGCTCTACAACATAATACCGCAGGATCATGAGCGTGCGCTTTCGCTGTTTCAGCTGTGATTGACATATTGTTTTCCCTCCTTAATTTGGTTCGAGCGTCCCTTACAGTCCGCATAAATTATGTTACCCGTTCCGACACATTGTTATGTATGCCTCGCAGGCGGCCGCATTCTATGCGGCCTTGATGTATATATACAACCGCTTGCAACACGGAGAATCCTCTCTTTCTCCATCCAAAGGAATCGGGGGTCCTTCGGATTCTTTGCGCACAGCAGTAATACCTGATATTTATTTGCCGTTCGGAAGCTGATCTACCTGCTTGGAAACAGTCAATCTTCTGTACAGCGAATGTCCGATCGTCCTCATCACATGGTCTGTCTGATGGAACGTCTTAAGCTTCATCTTCGGAGCAGATCCCATAACCGTATTCGAACAGTCAGAGCAGTTGCCGATTATAATATATTCTGCGCCGTCCTTCTTAAATTGCAGACACTTCTGCGCCTGTCCCGGACAATTGCCCGGATTCTCACACTTCAGCGCCGCACCCGGCTTCGGCTCAACAGCCTGCTTGCATCTTGCAACAGAAACAACCTTGCCGTTCATCTTCTCGCAGATCTCACGCATACGGTCTTCGCTTCCGCCGCACGCGCAGACAAGAAGTCCAACCGGCGCTCCGTGCAGATCAGGGAATTCGATCGTTACGATGATACCGCCTGTTGTCTTCGTAACCGGTGCGTCTAACGCAGTTGACTTCCCTGTAAACGGTCCGCCCATAATGATCTCTCCGTAAGGCTCCTCTATGCCTCCGGCCCTCTCGATCATATCGCCGACGCTGGTCCCTACCGGAATATCCATATATACATGCGGCTCGTTGCCGCCGTTCAGCTTGCCTATCACCGTCATATTCTTGCTGTAGCAAGGCTTCTTCTCCTCGATCGCCTCCGCAATACGAAGCAGCGTCTCGCAGTTGATCACCACTGCATCCGCCGCTGAAGGAAGCTGGGTCGGATCAAGCAGCTTATCCAAACACTCTCTTACGACTGCACGTTCCTCTCCCATCGGGTAAATGTCTGGAAGAAGGTGAATGGTAAGGCTGTCGTCACCCTTGATCGCATCTCTTAAGATCTGGACTGCCTTCTCGTTCTTCTTCTTGATCGCGATGATTCCCTTCGACGCATTGGAGATCTCCATACAATACTTAAGTCCGCGTATGGTAATATCCGTCTTCTCCTCCAACTGCATAATATTGTGACGCAGTCCCGGTTCGCACTCTGCAGCATTGACAAGGACATATCCGCCCTTCAGATCCGTTCCGATCTTAACGCCCGTAGGGAATCCGGCGCCGCCCATACCTACGATACCCGCCTCTTTTACCAAGGCAAGCTTATCATTCTCATCTTCCACTTCGATCGGTACAAACTCTTCCTTCTGCTCTTCGTCGGGTCTGATAACGATCCTGTCTTCCAGGACTTCTTCAACTACGCCGTACACACTGGAAAAAATATTCGCTCCAAGACCAGTCGGCGTTGCGATCTTCGTACCTTTTTTCACTTCGTCCCCTGCCTGTACAATCGCTGCACAGGGTGCACCGACATGCTGACGCAATAAAATCTGTACATTTCCCATTGACATCCTTCTCCTTTTCATTGATATATAAGTAACAAAACTTCTCAGTTCGTCTACTTACTTCTGCAGTTGCTTTCCCGCCTATCTATAAATAAACTCTATAAATGATTTCTTTTGGCGAGGGCATGTGGGAATCGAACCCACCCAGGACGCTCTTAACGCCCCACACTGGTTTTGAAGACCAGGAGGCACACCAGTCACCCATCTACCCCCATAATATTAATCTCATGTGCTTTAACAATAGCATAATTCGCGTATGATTTCAACACTTTTTTTGTTTTTTTATAATACCAAAAAACCATTGACTTTTCAAGGTTTTTCGTACATAATGTAGTTAAGAAATTGAACAGCATACTAGAACGTAGTCTAATTGTTATTTTTTTGCTGTTCCCACCGGATTTTCTCCTTATTATATTTGAAAAAGACACGGAGAGAGTAAGGGGCCTTTCAAAGTGCTTTTATAAAAAATTTATAGAATATCTCTATAAATCAAAGTCAAACTATCTTTTATTAGGAGGTACAAGAACTATGGAATTAAAAGCAAATGTTAATTTCGAACGTTTCGAAGGCGCATTGCAGGTGGTTGACTCCCATACCGTCGGAGAGTTCTGCCGCATCGTGATCGGCGGTTTCCCTGAGCCAGAAGGAACCACCATGATCGAGAAGAAGAAATGGATGGAAGAGAACTATGATCATGTTCGTACCGCTCTCATGTTCGAGCCTCGCGGACATCATGATATGTTCGGCGCATTCCTGTGCGAACCAGTGAACAAGGAAGCTGACTTCGGCGTTATGTTCATGGACACAGGCGGATACCTGAACATGTGCGGACACTGTACGATCGGCGCTGTTACCGTTGCTGTTGAAGCCGGCCTTGTAGAGTCCAAGGAAGGCGAGAATGAAGTTATTCTGGACGCTCCTGCAGGACTGATCCGCACCAAGGCTGTCGTTAAGAACGGCAAGGTAGAGAACGTTACTCTGACCAACGTTCCATCCTTCGTTTACAAGGAGAATCAGAAGGTTACCATCGACGGCAAAGAGATCGAATTCACCATCTCCTTCGGCGGAAGCTTCTTCGCTCTGGTAGACACCACCAAGCTGGATATCGGCGAGATCAATCCTAAGACCGTTCCGGAATACACGAAGCTTGGTATGAAGATGTTAGATATCATCAACAAGGAGATTCCGATTCAGCATCCGCTCCTCGACATCACAAGCGTCGACTTAGTTGAATTCTACGGACCGACCCCGAATCCAGAGAAGGCAACCATGAGGAACGTCGTAATCTTCGGCGATGCTATGGCAGACCGCTCACCGTGCGGAACCGGAACAAGCGCGAAGCTTGCTACGCTTCATCACTGGGGCGAGATCAAGGTTGGAGAAGAATTCATTTACGAGAGCTTTATCGGTTCCTTATTCAAGGGCGTGATTAAAGAGACCACGAAGGTCGGCGATTTTGACGCGGTCGTTCCGATGATCACCGGAAGCTGCTACCTGACAGGCGTAGCTACATATCTGATCGATCCGGAAGATCCGTTGAAGTACGGTTTCCAGGTTGGCTAATCATCAGATAAAAGAAGAATAAAAGAAGCGTTATATTAATCTTTGCATTTTATGCAGAGATATGATATACTAATCAATGAAGCAAAGAAGCGGGTTACTGTTAGAATAATCCGCTTCTCTTCATATTCATTTACAATCGGAAAGGAGTGATGTCAATGCCACGTAAGAGGCGGTCAACGAAGAGCCGTATTGTAAAAGCTGCGTGGAATTTATTTTACAAGAACGGATACGATAACACAACTGTGGAGGACATTATTACAGCGTCCAAGACCTCCAAAGGTACTTTTTACCACTATTTCAAGGGAAAGGAAGCGCTTTTGAACTCCCTCTCCTACCTATTCGATCAGAAGTATGAGGAACTGGCTGCTGTGATCGATCCCGATATGCCGGCTTATGACAAGCTGCTTTTTCTGAATCACGAACTGTTCCATATGATCGAGACGAGCGTTGATATCAACCTTCTTGCTTACCTCTATTCTTCACAGCTCACTACGAAGGATAAGAAGTCGCTTGCTGACAAGAAACGTTTCTATTACAAATGGGTTTCAGAGATTATCGGCGAAGCCCTGGAATCCGGGAAATTCAGCAATACCAGCACAACTGAAGACCTGATGAACATCTATGCTATGTACGAGCGGGCATTGCTCTATGACTGGGCACTATTCAAAGGGAAATTTTCACTCACCGAACAGAGCGACAGATTACTGCCGCATGTGTTAGATATGTTTGTGAAAGGAGTATAGTTAGTTATGGATGTTACACCCTAAAAGACAGGTATGTTGACCGCAGAATGTACCTGTCTTTTTTCTATTCTTTTTTACGGCAATCGCGCACGGAAGATTTTCTCTTCTCCCTGCCTGCTGTGCCGAAGCGTACCGCTCCGTGCACGCAAAAAGGGATGCCGAAGCATCCCCCTTTCTGGCCGCTGCTCCCCTGCACACGGCTAAACCATACATTCGTGCATCGCTTCCTCTTCAATGCCCGCCCTGCGCATCATGGAGACGATCTGTTCTCTGTCGTCCAGCGCGGCGCACCAGGACAGCCCGCAGCCTGCCGAGATCGCTCTCGGCACCGGGATGATACGCCCCGGAACCTGATATTCCTTGCAGGCCTTCTCCATCGCCATCGCATCTGCAGTAGTATGGAAGGTTACAACCAGTTTTAATTCTTTTTTTCTCATGTTTACTCAATCACCACTTCGAAATATCCGTCCTTCTCGCTGGCCGTTGACTTCCTGCCGTGATCTTTGGCATATTTCTCAACATTCATCTTCTGATGCGGCTCCGTAACCAGTATCTTCACCGGTCCCGAAGCGCCTTTTAACGCTTCCGCAGTAAGCATTAACGGTTCCGGACAAGAAAGACCTCTTGCATCTACTTCCTTCATATTATTACCTTCTTTCCTAGAATACTATGTATCGTTTATGATTTCAATCCTTTTTTACAGTTTACCGTCAAACCTATTTCGCTTCGTCTCTCTTATTGGTAAACGCGATAACAAAGCATACGATTATGCAGACGATACAAGCCACTTTTCCATGCGGCGGCACCGCGCCCGCAACGATCTCCTGCGTCTCTGCATTCATTGCCGTTCCGCTTGCGGCAAGTCCCAGATTGTGGCACAGAGCCGCACCCACGAACATCCCCATCACCGTCACCGCGGAATCAGAAGATCCCTGTCCCGCAAGGATCAATTGACGCAGCGGGCATCCGCCGGCAAGCGTCGCCGCAAATCCTACGGTATACATACCAAGGATATTCCACAGATGATCGGAATGCGCGATGATTCCAGGCGTATCAAATCCAACCACGAAACGTCCCGTTGCCAGATTGAATACCAGCATCACCACGAATAAACCTGCGATCACGCTGAACAGGTCAAAATTCTTCATCAGGATCACGTCGCGGATACTTCCCGCGAAGCACATCCTGGACTTCTGGGCAACTGCTCCGAAGACCAGTCCGCCGACCAGGGACGCGATCAACGGTGCATGCATGCTTCCCGGTCCCGTCTCACTTGCCTTCAATACAGACGAACACAATGCAAGGATCAGGATTCCAACCATGATTGCCGGAAGCATGGTTCCTCCCACCCTGTTCACCGTATGCGCCCGTCCAAGGCTGAAGCCCTTCTTAAGTGCAAATACACCCGTCGCCACGCCAAGGATAAAACCTATCAAAGCAACCCATGCATTCAAATCTCCCGCAGACATACGGATAATCATACGAAGCGGGCAGCCTAAGAATACAAGGGATCCAATCACAATGATCATTCCCAGAACAAAACGGATCATCGGAGACGAACCTCCCGTAGAACGGTATTCCTTCGTCCCTACAGAGATAATAAACGCCCCAAGCACCAGACCGATGATCTCCGGTCTCGCATACTGAACCACCTCTGCCTGATGCATCCCAAGCGCTCCCGCAGTATCACGGATAAAGCACGCGATACAGAACGCCATATTCGCCGGATTGCCAAGAAATGCAAGACATGCCGCTACAAGTCCGCAGATGACACCGGCAAGTGCCAGTTTTTTCTTTGAATCTGATAAATTCATGTTACTTCCTCCAATCTTTCCTGTGAGTACTCTCCTCCCGGCAGCCAGAGCGGCCGCCATCCCCTTATCTTAAGGCCCGGATATCCGATCACTCTTCATCCGCGGCAAGTTCCCGGACAGCCTTGACGGCAGCGTCCACTTCTTCATCCGTATTATAATGTGAGAAGCTGAACCTTACAGCCCCCTGCTCCACCGTCCCAAGAGCCTTATGCATAAGCGGTGCACAATGTCCTCCTGATCTTGTAGAAATACCATATCCTGTAAGAAGCTCGTCACTAACTTCTGAAGAATCATAATCACCGATATTCAGAGTCACGATCGCACAACGGTCCATCGTATCAAAATCCCCGTATACCGTCACATTCTCAATGTCTTTTACCCCTTCATAGAACCGATGCATCAATCCCTGCTCTCTTTTACGGATCGCATCGATCCCATACTCCTCAATATATCCAAGAGCCGCATGCAGCCCGGCAATTCCGTGCCCGTTCAGCGTACCGGCCTCCAGGGCCGTAGGCATCTGCACCGGCTGAGACTTGCTGTATGTCTGAACTCCTGTACCGCCGGCCTTCAGCGGACGGATGTTCACGCCCTCCCGCACATACATGCCTCCGGTCCCCTGCGGTCCCAGAAGTCCCTTATGCCCGGTAAAACACAATACATCTATCTTCATATCTTCCACGTCAATGGGAAATACGCCTGCCGTCTGGGATGCATCCACCACAAACAGGATCCCCCGCTCCCGGGCAAATTCACCGATCGGCTTAAGCTCCACATAGTTCCCTGTCAGATTCGAACCATTCGTACAGACGATCATCTTCGTCTCCGGCCTGACCGCCCTCTTCATATCTTCTATATCGAAGTTCCCACTCCTGCCGCTCTCTATGATCGTAAGGCCTGTCCCCTTAGCCTCCAGATCATAGAGCGGCCTTAACACAGAATTATGCTCCAGCATCGTTGTGATCACATGATCTCCCGGATTCAGCAATCCTCTGATCGCTATATTAAGACTCTCCGTGGAATTGCAGGTGAATACGACCTGTCTGGGATCCGTTCCGCCGAACATCCGGCAGAGTCTTTCCCTTGTGTCGTAGATCAGTCTGGATGCGCTTAAGGACGCATCGTTCACTCCCCTTCCCGCATTTCCCATGGAACCCATGGCAAGCATCACCGCATCGATCACTTCCTGCGGTTTACGCATGGTTGTCGCCGCATTATCCAAATATATCATATTTCCTTCCTCTCCGCCCCCAAAGGCCATCATATCCTGCGTAAAAATACGGTTCCGAAACAAGTTATTTCGGGACCGTTCCTGTAATTAAGTATATTCCAATTTCTCCGCCAAGTCTAATCGAATTAACTGATAAGACGGCACATTTATAGATGCTATCTATATCTTTTTAACCTGATATACCTCCTTCACCACTTTGATAAAACGCTCTGCCGACCCGGAGAGCTGATAATTCTTATTATATACCAGATTAATGTCTCGTCCTTCATCTGCACGCGGAATCGGGAATGCGAGCAGATATCCGTCTCTCGTCTCGTCCTTTGTGGCAAGCCGGGACAGCACCGAGACGCCCATTCCCTGACGCACCGACTTCTTGATCGTCTCCTGATTCTCAATACTGGCAATGATATCCAGATCAGAAGGATTGATACCCGCCTTCTTAAGCTGCTTCCTTGCCTCCTTGCGCGTACCGGAGCCTTCCTCCCGCATGATCACATGCTCGCTTAAGAGCCATCCGATATCCTCCGGCGACTCCTCCTGTAATCTGCGGTATTTCTCCGAGTTCGGCGTGATGATCACAAGCTCATCCTTATAAAAAGGCATGTATTTGCAATGCTTTTTTTCAAGCACCGTTCCGGTAAAGCCTACGTCCGCCATGTGGTCTATGATCTGCGTCACGACCTTCGCACTGTCCGTCTCTATGATCTTGATCTGTTCGTTCGGATACTTCTCATTGAACCGGATCAGCACCTTCGGCAGAAGATACTGCGCCGGTATCGTAGACGCCGCAATCGTGATACAATGCTTCTCTTTGTCCTCCTTCGAACCGAACCTCTCTTCTATCTTCTTCTCCAGGTCCACGATCTGTCTGGCATATTTGTACATATCCTTTCCGTCATCAGACAGGCCTACTTCCTTCGTATTCCTGACGAACAGCCTGACTCCCAGTTCCTTCTCCAGAGAAGCAATATGGGCGCTGATGGTCGGCTGCGTCAGATACAATTCTTTGGCTGCTTTCGAGAAGCTGCCGCCTTCTGCCACCTGGACAAAAGCCTCTAATTGTTTCAAATTCATCAGTATGCAATCCTTTCGCTTTCTGCCCCTGTCTTCTTGGTCACCTTGATACTGTCCATATATTCCAGTATCGGTTTCGCGCTCTTTCTGCTGGTCTCAAACAAATCCCTGACCTGAGCGATCGTGATCACCGGATCCTCTGCAAGCTTCTTTTCGATCACTTCCTTCGCACGCTCCATATAGTCCGCAAGCGTATACATATCCTCCGTCACCTTCACGGCCTGCTTCTCTTCCAGAAGGATATTCAGGATATCATCCGCCGCTGCACGGTCCGCTCCTCCAAGGCCGATCTCCGAATACCGCGCGAAGTCATATTTCGCTCTTGCAAATGTATCCAGAAGAAGCTTCGATACCTTATCATAGGTCTTATCCTTCCTCACTTCATATTCCGGCGTACACAGGAATTCATTCACACGTTTCAGGCAGCCCGCGCCGATCAAGAGCTCCAGGATCTTATCGAATACGTTCGGCTTGATCTTCTGGAAATGAGTTGCCTGAACCTCCGCCTTCTTCATTCCATACCGATACGGATATTTTTCCTCGTATGTCCTGAGCGCCAGAGCAATGGTCTGCTCGGCGGCCCGTCTGCTGTCAGCGTGCCATACATAGGTATCCTTGCGCATAGGAAATACGCACACGATTCCCTGGCTTTCAAGCTGAGATACATCCTCCTGCACTTCTTCCATCGAAAGCGCCGTCAGCTTCGCTAACTCCGCCAGCGTGATCAGCGTATCTCCATGTCCTTTCACATGCAGTTCGATCACGTCCGCTGTCGAACCAGATTCTTTGCGCTCCAGTTCTTCTATTACATTCTGCTGAAAACGCCGCTTCACTCCCGGATTCGGCTCCAATACCACGCCGCCTCCGATCGTCTCCATCGGTGAATAAAAACGCACCACAAACTTATCGCCGCGCCTTACCGCCGCTTCCTCCTCCAACCTAAGCTGTACATAACCGCTCTCTCCCGGCCCGATCTCCTCCCGGTCCAGAAGAACCGCACGGCACAGGATCTCGCTGGTCCCTGTGTAGAAATGCAGCCGCATATGATTGGTAAGGACACGCATGGACGAATCCAACACCCGAAGCTTCACGTCCAGAAGATCCGTGTTCTTCATACTGTTCTTCGGCGCAAGCACACATCCCCGCTTAATCTCTCTCTTTTTCACATTGGACAGGTTGATGGCCACGCGCTGTCCCGCATAACACTTATCCTTATCCTGTCCGTGTACCTGGATGCTGCGGATCTTACACTCCTTGCCCACTGGATACATCTCCAGCGTATCCTCCTTAGAAATGGTTCCGGATACCAGCGTCCCGGTAATGATCGTGCCGAATCCCGACAGGGAAAACGCCCGGTCCACCGGAAGCCTTGGTATGGTCTGGATATCCTTCGCCACCACTTCATCACTGGTCATCCTCTCGATTGTACTGATCAGACCGTCAAGCCCCTCGCCTGTCGCCGCCGATACCTTCACCACCGGCGCATGTTCAAGGAATGTCCCTTCCAGTTCCTCCCTGACCTCTTCTTCTACCAGCTCAAGCCACTCCCCGTCTACCAGGTCACATTTGTTCAGAACAATAATACTCTTCTCGATTCCAAGCAGACTTAATATATCCACATGCTCCTTCGTCTGAGGCATGATGCCTTCATCCGCGGAGATCACCAGCAGCACCAGATCCATACCTACTACTCCGGCAACCATATTGTTGATGAATCTCTCATGCCCCGGTACATCAATAATTCCCACACGGTCTCCGCCCGGAAGGTCAAAATAAGTGAATCCCAGGTCAATAGTGATCCCCCTTCTCTGCTCTTCCTCCCAGCGGTCCGTATTCCTTCCCGTCAGCGCCTTGATCAGCGTCGTCTTCCCGTGATCGATATGGCCTGCCGTACCAACAATTATATTCTTCATATCTTACCCCAATCCAGCTCCTTCAATTGACGCGCAGCCACGTCAAAATACCGGCGCTCTATCGTTCTCACATCCAGAATAACCGTATCGTTGACCGTCCTTGGTATGATCGGCACCTCAAGACGGCGCATACGCTCTTCCAACTCTGCCACGCTGATCTCTTCCGGGTGGATCGCAACCGCCATGCTCGGTATCCGTTCAAGCGGAAGCGAGCCTCCTCCGATCTGCGACTCACAGGCTTCCAGCCCTATCCTTGCCGGCAGCCCCGCCTCCTTTAAGATCCCGCACAAGGTCCCGGCCTCCTCTGTCACCTCGTCCAATGTCCTGGTGATCATGCGAAGCACAGGTATATTCTGGATCGCCTTCTCTTCCGACAGATACTCCTGAAGCACCAGTTCAAGCGCCGTTGCCGTGAATTTGTCGATTCTAAGGGCCCGGGTAAGCTGATTCTTCTTCATCATATCGATATACTTCTTACGCCCGATAATGATTCCCGCCTGCGGTCCGCCAAGCAGCTTATCACCGCTGAAGCACACCACATCGGCTCCCTTCCTGATGGAATCCTGAACTGTCGGCTCATATGTAATGCCATATCTGCTCAGATCAATGAGCACACCGCTCCCAAGATCCTCGATCACCGGGATCACATGCTCCTTCGCGATCGGGATCAGCTCATCGATCGCCACGCTCTCCGTGAATCCCACGATCCTGTAATTACTGGTATGCACCTTAAGAAGCGCCTTCGTCTCCTCCGTGATCGCACTCTCATAATCGTCATAGTGTGTCTTATTGGTAGTACCCACTTCCACCAGCTTCGCACCGCTCTGCTCCATTACATCAGGAATGCGGAACTTGCCTCCGATCTCCACAAGCTCGCCCCGGGAGACCACGACCTCTCCTCCCCTGGCAAGAGAGCTTAAGATCAGCATGACCGCCGCCGCGTTATTATTGACCGCCATCGCGGCCTCCGCCCCTGTGATCTTGCACAGAAGCTCTTCAAAATGAGAATAACGCTCACCCCTTCTTCCTACATCCAGATTATATTCCAGGTTGGAATATCCGGTTGCAATGGCAGCCACTCTCTTCATATGCTCCTGTCCGATCGGCGCACGGCCTAGATTCGTGTGGAGGATCGTCCCTGTGCCGTTGATGACCATGCGCATGTTCGGCGTATGCATGGCGGCAACTGCCGCCTCAATATTCATCGGAAGCAGTTCGATCTGCTTCTTCGCAGCCTCCTCATCCTCACACTCACCGATAAATCTACGCAGCTTATCCATCTCGGTGTGAATGGACTCCATCACCGTATCTCTGCTGTAACGCCCGATCAATTCCTGAACGGCAGCATTCTCCAACAGTATATCCACCTTCGGAATACTGCGGTACAACATATTCTTATTCATCATTCCTTATCCTTTTCTCAATATTCTTGCGCAGTGACCGGCCGTCTTGACCGCACCCGTCTTCGGGTACATAAGGATCAAGACAGCCTTATCAGCTTATCGCTCTTTTCTGCCACTCTACCTATGACAGAAACCGTTGTATCCATCCCTGCTCTGTCAAAATCACCCAGCAATTCAGCAAGATGCTCCGGGGCAACGCTGAGCAGCAGTCCGCCCGAAGTCTGGGGATCATAGAGAAGATCCAGGTAATGCTCTTCAATGCCCTCTGCCTCCACCTTGCCGATCGAGTATCCCCGGTTCTTATAAGCGCCTGCCGGAACGAGCCCCATCTTCGCATAACCGATCGCATCTTCAAAATACGCAATATCCTTCACCCGTATCTCGAAGGTCACTTCACTCGCCGACGCCATCTCCACACAGTGACCGAGAAGACCAAATCCTGTAATATCGGTACATGCCGACACATCGTACTTCTCCACTGCCTGTTTCCCCTTCTTGTTCAGAGACGCCATCACCGTCTGCGCCTCCCTGACCGCTGAAGCGGAAGCCATCTCGGCCTTGATCGCAGTATTCACGATACCGCTCCCGATCTGTTTCGTCAGTACCAGGATATCTCCCGGCCTGCAGCCATAATTCTTAAATATCTTATCAGGGTGTACGAATCCTGACACACATAGTCCGTACTTCGGCTCGTCGTCCTGTACGGAATGTCCGCCAACCAGCACCGCCCCTGCTTCTTTCACCTTATCCGCGCCACCCGCCAGGATGTCGCCCAATATCGCCGGATCCAGACAATTCGGGAATCCGACTATGTTAAGTGCCACTGCCGGCTCTCCTCCCATCGCCCATACGTCGCTTAAGGAGTTTGCCGCTGCTATCTGTCCAAACATATAAGGATCATCTACGATCGGAGTGAAGAAATCTACCGTCTGGATCATCGCAATCTCGTCAGTGACTTTATAGATGGCTGCATCGTCGGACGTCTCAATCCCTACTATTAAATTATCATCATGAAACTTAGGAAGCTTACTCAAAACCTGAGCAAGGGTCTCTGGACCGATCTTGGCCGCTCAGCCAGCCGTCTTACTTAATTGCGTCAATCTGACATCTGATTTCATTTACACATCCTCCTTGAGATCATATATTCTGAGCGCTCCCGCAGGAGAGCATGCCCATTCATCTTAATTTGAGCGCCCCCTTGCTCCCGCAGGAGAGCGTGCCCATTCATCTTAAAAAGCCGGACCCCTGAAATCACAGGAATCCGGCTGATATCTGTCTTGCTTATACCATTACGGTCTGATAATCTTTCCTGCCTTCGCCATTGTCTCAACAATGCTGTACATATTCGTCACAGACCCTACCGCCAGCTTGTCCTTCAATCCATAATAATCCAGACAGGTTCCGCATGTCAGGATCTCTACGCCCTGCGCCTCTAAGGACTTAAGATCCTCCAGAGACTCTGAACCTTCCGCTGTCAAGGCCGCGCCGCCGTTATAGAACAGCATAGTCTTCGGCAGAGTATCTAACTGGGTAACCGCAAAAATAAATCCCTTGATCAATACTTTGCCCAATTCATCATTTCCTATACCCATTCTGTCAGAGGAAACTACTACCACCGTATTGCTTCTTGCATCCGGCGCACATACCGCTTCCTCAGAAGCCTCTTCCTTCACCGCGCCTTCCATCTGGATCGTGATCTTGAATTCAGCGTCGTTCACCTTCTCGGAAGAAACCTGCCCGCCTGCCTGCGACGCCATCTTCGTTACATTCTGGACTGCGATCTCGTTGTCCACCAGCACTTCGATGGTCTCCGGGCCGGTAAGCGCCTGCATTGCCTTTTTGGTCTTAATGACCGGGATCGGGCAATTGTCTCCCATTGCATTGACTGTAACCATGATTCTTTCCACCTTTCTTCGCCGGTACCCTGAAAATTCTCATCTTCAACACTTATAGACATATTCTATCACTGTTTGTCGAAAAGGTAAACCGGTAATTAATATATTATAAAATAGTCTGAATGAAAATCTCAGACTTTTTTATATCCATTCTCTGTTTAGATTTCCTACACTGGCTTCACAGCCATGCCGCCCGCAAGTTCATACTGCTCTTAATATCTATGATATGATACTTATGGTCTGCATAATAAGCAGGCTTCATCTGCCCTTTCTTAAAAACAGCAAGAAATTCCTGCATGGTATGTACCTCTTCCGGGAAATATGTCGCGCAGACGCCTACCTTCTTCGGCACATGGCAATCGCTGGAGCCCAATGTAAACAGATTAAGTTCCATAGCATATTCCGCCGCTTTCACGCAAGCCTCTGCCGATGTACTTCCGTTGAGCACTTCCAGTCCGTCCAGCCCATGTACCGCGCGGAGGTTCTCCTCCAGTCCCCGGTTATTATTGCGGAACGGATGGGCAGCGAAGCATACTCCGCCCTGAGCCTTTACCAGATCGATGAATTCCTGCGCCGGGACGCGCTCCCTGGGATAATCCTCAATTCCAAATGCCACGATATCTCCCTGCCAGGAGAAGAACTCAATCCCCACGAAGACCGGAAAACCTGTCCGCTCCGTATATTCCGCCGCATAGTCCTTAAGTCCCATGCTGTCATGGTCGGTGATGCAGATCCCTCCCAGTCCCTTTTGTCTGGCTATGCTTACCATCTCATCCAGCCTTAAGAAGCTGTCTTTTGAATATGTCATCTCATGCATGTGGGTGTCTATAAACATATCTTCTCTCCTATTCCCGTTTACTTCTATTATATAAATCATTGACCCGGGTATCAAATAGAGTTTCATAATATATCATCTTATATATTTGTTATATCTATAAACAAAACGTACAAAGCCTTCTATATCCAAAAAACCACCGCGTATTTCCTGTACGCGGTGGTTATAAACAATATACGTCATACTTTTTTCTCCGATATCTCTGCAAATTCCCTCTCCGCCAGATCCGCCGTGATCTGCGGGAATTCCTTATCCAGTTTATAGACCAGCAGAATCGCCGCCGCTGCGCCCCAGATGATCAAAGGACCATATTTGTATATATTTTCAATCATATTAACGGCTGCCGCCGGCTGTACCACGCTCCCCGTCGTGGAGCTTATATAACCGCTGCAGGTCAAAAGCCCCGTCATGATCGCGCTGGTAATTCCGGTACCTACTTTGAATCCAAGGCTTGCTCCGCCGAATATCAGACTCTCCTGCCGGTATCCGTTTTTCCAGTATCCATATTCCACAACGTCTCCCATCATTCCAAACACCGTTGCAGACAGCTGCGATACACCGATCGACCGGATAAGCGTTACGGCAAAAAACCAGTAGAAGCTGTATGGATTCAAGAATGTCGCCAGATGCGCCGCAATCGCCAGGATACTTCCGGCCAGCGTGACATTGCGTTTTCCCCAGCGTTTGATCAGCACAGGGCAGGCCATAGCGCCGAGGATCATGATAACCGTCTCAAGGAAATACAAGACACTGTACATCCATGAATCGTTTCCAAATATATATTTGCAATAATAAGGCAGATCCGTACCGATCACAGTCTGATGTATGACCTGAATAGACCACAGCCCCAATACACACCAGAAGTACTTATTCGTTACCAGCCCTTTGATGCTTTGTCCGACCGGTATCTTTTCATCTGCTTCCTTTTTCTGGATTTTTACTGTTTCTTCACACCTGAGAAAACAGTATAACAGCAGAAGCATCGCGATCACTACCCAGATACACATCGTCTTGATCCACGCGGACTGATCGTCGCCGAATAATTTGACCAGCGGCATGGTCGCTGTTACCGAGATGATCCTTCCTACCGGCGATAAGATCATCCGGAAAACCGAAAGCATATCCTGTTGGTAGGAATCTCTGGTCATCATAGTCGAGAGAGAGCCGTAAGGGACATTGATCGCCGTATAGATCACGGTCGTAGTCAGATTATATGTAACGAATATATAGATGCCCTTCAGAAAATCTGTCGTATGCGGCACCGTATACATCAGCACCGCCGCAATCCCGTAAGGAACCATCATCCATAACAGCCACGGTCTTGACTTGCCCCAGCGGGACTTCGTCCTGTCAACAATAAATCCCATGATCAGATCCGAGCTTCCGTCAAACACCCTTGATACCAACATGACGATTCCGACCGTAATGGGAGATATCCCCGCATAATCAGTATAAAATAACGTCAGCAGAGAAGAGATCATCCCGTACACGATGTTACAGGCAGTATCTCCGCATCCATATGCAATCCTTGTTCCGACAGATATCCTATCCGCCGCAGCTTCCTTTTTCATAGCCTAACGCCTCCTTTACCGGGCAAAACCGCCATCCCGCGGCCTGCCCCAAGTCCTGCTTACGGATTAACAATACTCCATGATCGCCTTCACAGCCTGCTTCGTACCGTCCGCCGGAAACAATTCATACCCGACCAGTCCGCGGTATCCGCATTCTTCCAGATGGCGGATGACCTTCTTATAGTTAATCTCCCCGGTTCCCGGCTCATGACGTCCCGGTGCGTCTGCAACATGGATATGCCCGAACTGATCCCCATAGCTGCTGATCGTGTCACAGATACACCCCTCATTGATCTGCATGTGATATACATCATATAATAATTTCAGGCGGGGCGAACCGATCAGGCGGCAGATCTCGGCTCCTGTCTGTGTATATTTCAGGAAATTCCCTACATGGTCCTTCGTGACATTCAGCGCTTCTAAGTTCAGGTTGATTCCTTCCTGTTCTGCCAGCCTTGCACATGCCAGCAGAGTATCGTACATGGAGCAAAGCTTCACGGTATCAGAGAGCTCATTGTATGCATTCACTACCACGCCGCCTTCTCCCAGTGCATTGGAATGAATCGTAACACTTCCGGCATTAACCGCCTTCGCCGCTTCGATGGATCTCTTAAGCTCTTCCAGATACTTCGCCTTGTGCCCGGGATCTACCAGAGAATAATCCGCGTCTCCGTTAAATCCGCTGATCTTAATCCCCGCATCCTCGGCCGCCTCCCGTGTCTCTTTCAGGTCACGGATCCTCCAGTCCCAGAATTCCACTGCAGCAAATCCATCATTTTTCGCCGCCCGGAATCTCTCTCTCCACTCCAATTCCGTATATAATGTATCGATACATGCACATTTTCCCAGACTCATCTTATTCTACCTCCGCAATCTTCACTGGTCTTCCTTCTCTGGCTGATCTGGTTGCCGCAGCCGCCATAAGTACCGGATATAACCCGTCCATGCCTGTTACCGGCGTCTCCTTGTTATTCACTACCGCGTCTGCAAACGCCTGTATCTCAGATACAAACGCACCCGTATACCGGTCCCACATTACCGAATACGTATTTGCATAGCTTGTATTCTCGGCATCAGAGACAATTACCGTATTCGGGATGTCATTCTCATTGCGGACACAGCCCTTAGATCCGAATACCTCTACCCTCTGATCATATCCATAGACTGCCTTACGGCTGTTATCGATCATTCCGATCGCCCCGCCTGCGAATTTCAGAGTAACGACCGCCGTATCTACATCACCGGCATTGCCAATCTCCGGATCTACAAGGACAGAACCTACGGCATTTACTTCCACAACCTCGTCGCCGGCGAGGAAACGCGCCATATCAAAATCATGTATCATCATATCATAGAAAATTCCGCCGGATACCTTCACATAATCGATGCACGGCGGTTCCGGATCCCTGGAGCTGATTTTTATCATGTGCACGTCGCCGATCTTACCGGAACGGACTACATCATACACTCCTCTGTGGTTATGGTCAAACCGCCTGCAGAATCCGATCTGAAGCTTGACATTCGCCTCTTTCGCGGTATCAATGGCCTCATGAACCTTTTTAAGGTCATAATCTACAGGCTTCTCGCAGAATATGTGCTTTCCTGCCTTCGCCGCTTCAATGATATACTTCGAATGCGTGTCTGTGGATGAGCAGATGATCACCGCCTCGATCTCCTTATCCTGGAGAATTTCCTCAGCATCTTTTGTTACTTTTGTAACACCGCATTTCCTGACAAATTCTTCCGTCTCCGCATTCATAAATGGATCTGCAACGGTCTTGATCTCAACCTCCGGTACATACATAGATATATTTTTAATATGTACTTTCCCAATTCTCCCTGCTCCGATCACTCCTGCTTTCATGTTGATTTCCTCACTTTCTTTTTGTTGTTTTTGCAACACGTCTGTGCTTTTGTAACATTATTGTATCCCTGCAAATGCTCATTGTCAACTCTTCTTTTCATCTTTGTTGCAATTGCACAGTTTGGAGATTAATAATTTATGCACTATTACTTTCACACACATATGTTTCAATTGCACATGGAGTTATCCTATGATAAACTATTGTATAGATTTAAGATTAAGGAATCGAGGAAAAGATAATGAAGAAACGTCCAACAATACAGGCTGTTGCCGACAGGGCGGGCGTATCCCGCGGCACTGTAGACCGTGTGCTGAACAATCGTGCGAACGTCAGCGCCGAAGTATATGAGAAGGTTATCAACGCGCTGGAAGAGACCGGATATCTCTCCCACAAGGAAATACATCTGCAGAACCTGCAAAAAAAAGCGGCCGAGCCTGACACACGGCTTGGTATGCTCCTGCCCAACTGGACAGGACATTTCAAGACTGAGATCCTGCGCGGTATTGAGGCCGCGCGCCGGGAGTTAGAAGACCTCAATGTCGAAATCTTTGTTGAAGAATGCCAGACAGACGTCCCTCAAGAAGCTCTTATACTGCTTGAACGTATGCTTGATAAGGGCGCCCAGGGCATCGCGCTGTGCGCTCCCGACGTTCCCGCCGTCACAGATCGTATACTTGAATTGAACCGCCGGAAATTCCCTGTCATTACCTTTAACTCGGACCTTCCCAAATGCCAGAAGCTCTGTTTCGTCGGTCAGGATTACCGTCAAAGCGGAAGGATCGCTGCGGAATTGATCTGCAAGTGCATCCCCAGGGACGGCCATGTGCTGGCTGTAATCGGCAATCATGAATTCGAGGGGCACCGCACCCGGCTGAATGGTTTTCAGGAACGTTTTGCTGAATTGAATTTTTCCGAATCACAGCTGGACGTCATCGAATCTTATAATGACTACCAGATTACCTACCGCAAAGTTCTGGATTATCTCAGGGAGCATCCAAAGCTTCATGCCGTCTATATGGCAAACCGAAGCGTATCCGGATGTACGGAAGCCATAAAAGAGGCGGACCGCAAAGGCAGCGTGCGCGTGATCTGCCATGATTTTTCCCAGAGCACGAAACTCCTGCTTAAGGATGGGAGCATTGATTTTACAATCACGCATGATCTCTTCCGCCAAGGCTACCTGCCGCTTATATTACTCCGCGGCTACCTCATGAAGAACCAGCTCCCAGATCCCAGAGAGAGTCAGCCGCAGATCTCCATCATCTGTTCGCAGAATATCTGACTATGGCGATCACACGCAGTATGCTTCTTCCTGCGGGAACACTCAGGCTGTCTTAAGGTCTTGTGATACAGGGAACCATGTTTCCTGTATCACAAAAAGGACCTGAGATCAACTCAGGCCCGACATCGCCACCCTGTTCAGATGGCTTACATCTTTTCTCTTCGTACTTAGTCTTAACTCTTCTTGTTCTCGCAGGCAATCTAAGATCGCCTCATTCAGCGACAGCATCTTCTCATCTAACGACGACACCATCTCTGCACATTCTCTTAATTCCCGGCTGATATACTCGGGAGCATTTCCTTCGAATTTATAATAGATCTTATGTTCAAGGCTTGCCCAGAAATCCATGGCAATGGTCCGTATCTGTATCTCTACCTTCGTATCTACCACGCTGTCCGACAAAAAGATCGGCACGGATACCAGCATATGATAGCTCTTATAGCCGCTTACCTTCGGGTTCCTGATATAGTCCTTGATCGATAAGACCTTCAAGTCGCTCTGGTTCCCGATCATCTCTCCCAATCGATATATGTCGGATGTGAAGGAGCAGATCAGCCTCACGCCGGCAATATCATTGACATATCTGACCATATTCTCAATGGATATCTCATAACCGTTCTTTCTTAACTTCTTTACAATACTTTCTGGCGTCTTTACTCTTGTCTTGATATGCTCGATCGGATTATACTTATGTACATGTTGGAATTCATCGTTCAATATCTCCAGCTTCGTTCCCACTTCCTTCAATGCTGAATTATACAGAAACATGATAGTCTTCCAACTGTCTACATCCTCATAATTCTTAATCGCATTCTCCATATAGTCTCTCTCCTCTCGTACCGAAGAGTTAATTCGTACTATATATCAGTATATCATATGATTCAGAGGATGTCATGAAATTCACATTTATTTAAGAAATCAGAATTCAATTCCTTTTCTCGCAGACCTTCCCAGATCAAACTGATGCTTCACCTTCCGCACCTCCGTGACATAGTCCGCCATCTCCAACAGATTATCCGGAAGACGCGGGCCTGTCATCACGATCTCAAGGCCTCTCGGCTTATGCTGGATGAAGCTTATCAGCTTCTCCTCGCTTAAGACTTCCAGGTTCAGCGCGCACAGCGCTTCATCCAGAATCAGCATATCAAAAGGCCCGCAGAACTTAATAATCTCGTCCAGCGCCTTGTTGTTGTAATGCCGGAATTCGATCCGTTCATCCCCGTTCATCTTGCTGACGAACTTCACAGGCTCTCTCCCCGGAAGGCAGGTCACACCCGGCAAAGCCTCCAGGATCTTCCGTTCATTCGAAGAATTATCCTTTAAGAACTGGAAGAAGAGCACCTTAAGCCCGCTTCCTGCCGCTCTTACCGCAAGCCCCACCGCAGCGGTCGTCTTCCCCTTACCGTCACCGTAATATATATGTATCCTTCCCGTGCCGGTCATATTCTTTCCCCCTTTTTATCAAAACATTTCTACATATCCAGCTTCATATCTCCGAACTTGATCAGGCCCTTCCTGCGCATGAATTCTGATATCAGAAGCGTTACCGCCGCCGGAAGTATGATCTGGATCACCAGTATCTTAATAAGGACCGTCATTGCCGCCTCCGTCTGTATCATCGTCTGCCAGGTCATGATCTGCCCTACCAGTCCGGCAGTCCCCATTCCAGAACCGGTCGCATTGCTCGTCATATGCAGCGCCATCGTCCCGACCGGTCCCAGGATCGCACTGGACAGAATAGCCGGGAGCCAGATGATCGGCTTCCTTACAATATTCGGCACCTGGAGCATAGAGGTTCCGATCCCCTGAGCCAGTAAGCCTCCGATCTTATTCTCCCGGTAACTTGCCACCGCAAACCCAACCATATTACAGCAGCAGCCAACCGTCGCCGCACCGGCCGCAAGACCGGACAGGTTCAGTATGATCCCAAGCGCAGCCGAACTGATCGGAAGAGTCAGGACCATTCCCATCAGCACAGATACTACAACACCCATGAGAAACGGCTGCTGCTCCGTCCCCCAGTTGATAAGCGCGCCGAGCCATGCCATGAAGCCAGAGATCGGCGGCCCAAGCAGAAGCCCTACAGCCGAGCCGGTCCCGATCGTAACGATGGGCGTCACCAGGATATCCACCTTCGTCTTCCCAGATACCAGATGTCCGAAGAAGATCCCTACATATGCCGCGATAAATGCCCCTAACGGTTCTCCCGGTCCTGCATATATCACTGCTCCCTCCGACAGCAGCGCGCCCGCAAGCAGCTTGCCCGCAAACGCACCGACCATCCCTGACGTTGCCGCCGACACCGTCACCAGCGGCGATTCCTTGAATCTATAAGCCACCGCAGTTCCGATCCCCGCTCCCGTCAGCGAGGCCGCCGCCTTGCCGATCACATAGATCATATCCCCGAACGTACCGCCAAGCAGCGTACCGATCTGCTGAATGATCGTACCGATGATCAGCGTAGCAAAAAGACCCTGCGCCATAGCGCTTAAGCCGTCAATAAATATCCTGTCCAATACCTTTCTTAACCTGTCCATTTTTCTCTCCTTACTTTTACCATTTTACAACCATCGCAGATATCCTGCAATACTCTGAAAATATTTCATTGTAAACTTACAGGTGTCTTGTCACATGAGTTTACCATAACATGTATTCAAAGTCAAATTAAACTCAATTGAACTCAATTACCTACAAAACTCTTTACATCTTACCTAAAAGCAGATATACTTTTAAACTACAGTTTATAGAAATGAGGTGCGATCATGTTTCGATTATGGGGAAAAGAATTCAAGGACAATAGATTAGTCCGGGATACCGTCATCTGTGATGATTCAGACGATACCCGGACTCATAAGGTCTTCCATGCGCTTGACGCCATATGCTATGAATTCGACCTGAGCAAACCGATCTGGCTGGATGCAACGATCGATGAATTCAAACGCCACGACAAGGCGCGTTTTACACAGGATAACTTCGTAGACTCCATTGATTTTGATTATCTGGAGATCCACGTTATTGAAGAATGAGCATATCCTCCTCCGCTCATCTATTCGTTGCGGATAGCCGCGAGCGGACTTAGCTTCATGGCACGCAGCGCCGGGAAATATCCGGCGACCACACCCACAAGCATGGCGAATCCCATAGACAGCAATACCAGCCATATGGGAATATACGAGATCTCACTGCTAAACCCCATAGAAGACGCCCCGTTTTTGGTCAGGAAATTAATAGCCGCCGACATCAGGAAGCTCAGCACGTTGCCCGCCATACCTCCGATCAGGCCGATAAATGCCGCCTCCAGAAGAAACATCTGCTTGATGTTCTTCAGGCTGCATCCAAGCACCTTGATCACGCCGATCTCTTTGGTCCGTTCATAGATGGACATCATCATCGTATTCGCGATTCCGATCGCCGCAACGAACAGAGACACCGCGCCGATGCCGCCAAGCACTGCCTGGATAATAGCGAACTGGCTCTTCATACTGTTCAGATATTCCGCGTTAGTCTCAACATTATAGCCCATCTCCCGGATTCTTGCCGAGACCGCTTCTACGTTGTCTATATCGTCTACATTCACCTGAGCATATGAATAACAGAATTCCTTATACGGCTTGCCCGATTTTGTGCTGGGCTGTCCCGGAATAACTCTCCCGGCGAATTCCTTCTTAAGAATCTGCCGCAGCGTATCCAGATCACAATAGATATAGTAATAATTCGCCGTATACTCATCCGGGCTTCCCGCTACGACGCCGCTGGCTCTCACCACATGCTTCTGCACGGTTCCTGATTTAGCCTGCTGTCCGCCGCCTTCATCCATGCCGCCCATATCCAATCCGCCGCCCATATTGTTATAGTAACCGTCCTGGTCAAGTATCAGGAATATTGAATCGTTGGCAAAATCAATATCCGGCAGTTCTCCGGTCTCATAATATCCCTTTCCGGTTCCCTTTTCATAGAAGCTCGTCGCGATCCCGTTGCCGTATACCAATTCCAGGCTTCCGCTGTTCGGCGCCGGAAGCGTTCCTGTTGCCAACGGGATATTCTTGGCCGCAAGACCCTCCGGCGTCATCGCCACCAACTGCCCGGAGCCCTCGTACCTGCCTTTTAGCATGTTGACCCACATCTCATATACAGGCGACGCGACGGTCACATGTTCAAGCTGGGCCAGCTCGCTGACTGCCTGATCATTAATATATTTCTTCGATTCCTCTTCTTCCCCCGACATAGAAGAAAAAGCGTACATGGAATCACCCGCGCCCGCGCCTGACACCTTGATACTGGTAAGACCCCCGGACTGCTCTACCTCCTGGTAAAGCGACTCCTGAAGTCCAAGCCCCAGCGAGATCATAACGACGATAGATGCTGTTCCGATAATAACCCCAAGGACAGTCAAAAAGGTTCGAAGTTTCCGCCTCTTTAAATTGCTACCGCTCATCCTCAGAAGGTCTATCCAGCTCATCCAGCAACTCCTCCTCTTCATTCAGTCTCTTTCTTCTCTTTCTCTTCTTCATGACAACTACGATAATAATGATCACAATAACCGCAGCGGCGGCGATCGCAGCCGGTATCACCGGGAATCCCTGCGACTCCTCCATCATCTCCATATCCGCCGGCATCATCATATCGCTCTCCATTGCTTCCATGACCTCTAACTGCAATTCCTTCTCAGCCACAGATATCTTCCCGGACTCATCCTCATAACTCAGCGTCATCTTCACATTCGCCGGACCTCCGGTCGCCTGGGCTCCTTCCAGCATAGCGTCAATGGAAGCCGTCGCACCCGACTCAACATTCCCTATGAATACCTCTTCCTTCTCAATGCATGCTCCTTCAAATGTCGCCTTGACATTATAGAGCTTGATCCTCCCCATGTTATACAGATTACACATGACATTGGCTTCATCTCCCACCGAGATGCTGACCGGGCTGATCTCAAAATCACTGAATTCAAATCTTGCGTCCTGCTTGATCGGTATGGAGATACTCGATGAAGCTTCCACCGGCGAACCGTCTGAGCTTTCGTACTTCATACTCAGGTCAACGCTGTACGGCTTCTGCAGAAGATCCGCCTTGGCATTGAGCTGGATAGATATATCCGCGGTTCCGTTCGCCTTGATTCCTTCCATATATATGGAACTGGAACCTGAGACCGGGAGAAATGCAGGAGCTACCGTCTGCGCATCACTCCCCTCCGTCGGCGCCGTAAGATCGAACAGCATGTTGCTGACCTTCGTTGCCTTAGAGGTATTCTTCAGATGGATGATCAGCGTGAAATTGCTTCCCGCATGTACCTCTGCCGGATCCGTATTAAACCCGGTAACGATCACCCTCGGGACAGAAGTTGAATCCGAGCCGCCTCCGCCTCCTGATACTCCTCCGTTGCTGAAGCCGCCGGCATCCGGCGTGATCATATCTCCGCCGATATCTCCTAAGGACAGGTCTCCGCCGATAATCTTATCCGGGTCAACCAACTGATCTCCCGGGTTATCTGCAGACTTGGCAGTCGTATTGACATAGAACTTCTGGGAAGCCGCCGGCTCCTCTCCGTTCTCTGTAAACACATCAAACTGCAGCGTATGTCTTGCCGTCGCCACATCCTCCCGCTGTTCAAATACAAAGGTAACCGGCACAGCCTCTCCCGCCGGGATCTCTTCTATCCTCTGTGCATAATTCTGATACTCCGTCTTAAACGGCCATTCATCATTGGTATCGCCGAGCCTTGGCGCGACCACCGCATTGCTCAGAACTGTATCAGAATTATTATGTACAAGCAGCGTCCATTCCTGCGCCCCTTCCGCCGTAAATGTAGGCGCCTTATTCCCGTCAGACGTAACAGTGACCGATCCGGCCGGCGCAGCCTTGATATCAGCCGGCCCCGTCATCCCCGCCAGCAGTGCGGCCATGCATACTCCCATCAGCAGTTTTTTCAGTAGTTTCATCTTCGATTGCCCTCCTCAATTGCTATCTTCCGGTTATCTTCGATCTTAAGAATCTTTCCGTCCCGGATATGAAAGACTCTGTCGGCATAAGTTGCCAGATGCGCATCGTGGGTTACCATCACAAGCGTCTTCCTCTGCTCTCTCACCACCTGCTGCATCAGTCTCATCACCTCTTCCGATGTATGAGAGTCCAGATTACCTGTCGGCTCGTCTGCAAATATGATCTTCGGATCCACCACCAGGGCTCTTGCAACACCTACTCTCTGCTGCTGTCCTCCTGACATCTGATTCGGCAGATGCTTCTTATGCTTCTTAAGCTTCACCAGCTCCAGCATCTTATCCGCCCTGCGCATCCGTATATCCCTTGGAACTCCCCGGAAACTTAAGGGCAGCGCCACATTCTCCAGAGCATTCATAGTTCCCAGCAGATGAAAGGACTGAAAGATAAAGCCCACATTCTCCCGCCTGAACCGCACCAACTGTTCCTCTGTCAGATTCTCAATATGCTGCCCCGCGATCACGACACTGCCTTTGGTCGGCTTCTCAAGGCCCGCAAGCATGTTCAGCAGAGTTGACTTACCGGAGCCTGACGTCCCGACGATCGCACAGAACTCCCCTTCATATATCGCGAATCCGACTCCGTTCAGTGCCCGCACGACTTCATCGCCCACACGGTATAGCTTATACAGATCCTTTACTTCTATTACTTTGTCCATCCGCACTCCTCCCATTTTCTATTCTACCATTATAGAACAATAATCCAAACTTTTTCGATAGAAATTATGAATTTTTTCTTAACTTTACAAAATGATTGCATTTCTTCGTAAAATGTATTATAATACTTCACATGCAGATATAGTTCATCGGTAGAATGCTAGCTTCCCAAGCTGGAGAGGCGGGTTCGATTCCCGTTATCTGCTTACCAAAGACCGGAAATGTTGCAGGATCAACGTTTTCGGTTTTTTTTGATACTGATATGGTACTATTTTCTTCAAACATCACCCCCGGCGCTCTGCAGGCGGCCGGATCATGATCCCCTTCCCGATTCATTATTACTTGTATTGTTTGCGGCTCTGTCTTACATAGACAATCATAAAAAGAAATAAGCATCCCTACCGCCCAAGTTTGGATGCTTATTTCTTATCATCATTTTTACTTTCTTGTTATTACGATACACATCAACAGAAAATAAGCGCCCCTGCTCTGGTAAAGTAAGGCGCTTATTTTTATAACACTTATGTTGTCGGCGGTCAGGCTTCATCTGACTAACGGCTCCCTTGTTAAGTATATTATAGCCATTCTCTTCGAATATGTCAAATATTAGAACGCCTACAATGTTATATCCTCAACGTTCACCCCCAGAGATGATAGCTTTGCCGTAGTCACTTTAATGAGATATTCAAGAACTTCATTCTTATGCCCTTCATTTGCCTTTTTAATTTGCTGCAAATCAGTATATCTGTCAATAGTTGTTGTAATTAACTCTTTATCAGTCATTTCTAATACCTCCATGTTTTCACCGCCTTTTAATTGTTAATCATCCTATTGTTGTATTAATTATATCGGATTATATAGATATTTTCAATATCTTTCTCCGACTTGTCAGATTATAAAATGTGTCGTATAATAATTTTAAGAAACGAAACATTTTTCTACAAAAACAGACATTTAGGAGCTGCAGAAAAATAGACGATACAGATCCTTATGTCCAGGCAGGAGGAGATGTATTGAAAAAATTATTGAAACTGATCGCTGTCAATCTATGTATTGCAGTTACCGCCGTAGTCCTGTATTCGCCGGGTCTTGTAGCATTGCGGCTGTCGGACTACAGTATATTCCGGGCAGGAATGTCCATCATAGCAGCTCTTGTATTGACCGCGCTCTTCTTCCTGTCTAATATCGCCCTGTTAAAAGGCCCGAATCAAAAACCAGTTATGCTGGAAGATGTTCCCGATCTGGAAAAAGCGAAGAACATCCTGAAGGATCACTGCGGCGGCAGATATTTCGGCAGCATGGCTAAGACTGCTTCTGATCAGCTTGACCGCATTATAAAATGCCGGCGCCGGCTATCCGGCATTCTGGAGCAGAAGTTCACCAGGGGTTCTATGAGCTTTGACAAGTTCGACAGCGTGGCAGCCGCGGCGGAAGTCTCCGCCATCAAGAATGTGGTTGCAATGGCGAACCGCATGCGTCTCTTTGACGAGAAGGAATACGCAAGGCTTAAGCACTACCGGGAAGACGATATTCCTGACGACATCCAGGAAGAACAGCTTCGGCTGTACCAGAAGAATTTTGACAATGTCAGATCAACGATCGCCCTCAACGAGAAGATCCTTCTCAAACTGGACGCACTGGCAATGGAGATCTCTTCTCTGACTTCCGGGGATGACGCAAGCCTGAACCATGAACTGATCCATGAAATCGAGAAACTGATCGATGAAACCAAATATTATCAATGAAATCGAGAAACTGATCGATGAAACAAAGTATTATTACTAAGAGGTGAGACACTCACCGACCGTAACGGAGGAACAGCCTATGAATAAGAAAATTGCTGGAATTATGGTTGTCGTAGTCATTCTTGTATGCGCCGCAGTCTTCGGCGGTATCTACGTGACGCGCAACATCGGCAAATCCGAGAAAGTGATTTCCAAAGAAAGCGCCGAAAAACGTCTGACCAGGATGGTAGATAAGATCAACCCCTCAAACGGCACCCAGATCAAGTCGCCGATCGAATACGACTCGGCAGAGGACGAAGCTTCGGAGCTGCCGGATATCGATACCTGCCCGGTTCAGGTCAAAGCCGATACCGGTCTGTACGCCGAGATCTATTCTTCCCCGGAGAAGGCCGGCACCGGGACAGACGGATGGCTCTGCGAGATGGCGGAAGAATTCAACCAGGAGGGATACCAGGTAGGCGGACAGAAGATCTCCGTTCAGATCCGCAATGTCAACAGCGGACAGGCCCTTGACTACATTGCCACCGGCAAAGCCGTTCCCGAGGGATTCGCACCTTCCAGCATGCTCTGGGTAGATATGCTGAACTCCAAAGGCACCGCCACGGAGACTGTCGCCGACAGTCTGGTGGGTAATGTTGCCGGAATCCTTCTCTCCGACAAAACCTACGATCAGATCGTAGAAAAATACGGAAGCGTAGATCTAAAAGCAATTACAGAAGCAACCGAAGCCGGAGAGTTCGCGATGGGCTACACCAACCCCTTTGCCAGCAGTGCAGGGCTTAACTTCCTAATCTGCACCCTGGAGCGATACGATCTTGACAACCCGCTGTCCGAGACGGCAACAGCCGGTTTCCAGAAGTTCCAGAAGAACGTGCCGTTCGTTGCTCTGACAACCATGCAGATGCGAGACGCCGCCGAGAACGGTTCCCTGGATGGATTCATCATGGAATATCAATCGTATATGAATGATACCATGCTGTCTAAGAACTACAAATTCACCCCTTACGGCTACCGGCATGATAATCCGTTGGTAAGTATCGACTCTGCCAGCCCGGAACAAAAAGAGATCCTGAAGCTTTTTGCAGAATACTGCGCTGACAGCAAGGCTGTAAAACGTGCTGAAGAATACGGTTTCAACGGAATGTCTGATTATAAGTGTGAATATGAACCTGTTTCCGGCGATATCCTGACAGCCGCACAGAAATTATATAAGACGAACAAGGACACCGGACGTCCGGTGATCGGCGTATTCGTAACGGATGTTTCCGGCAGTATGGACGGCGAACCGCTGATCGCTCTTCAGACTTCTCTGATCAACAGTATGAAATATATCAATCCTGATAATTACATCGGACTTGTAAGCTATTCAGACGACGTGACGATCGAAGTACCGATCGGCCAGTTTAACTTAGAACAGCAGACGTATTTCAAAGGAAGCGTAGAAAATCTATTCGCCTCCGGCGGAACCGCCACCTTCGACGCGATCTGCGTTGCACTGGATATGATCCGGAGGATGACGGACGAATATCCCGATGCCAAACCGATGCTGTTCGTCCTAAGCGACGGGGAAACCAATGTCGGTTATAACCTGAACGATGTCCGGGACATCCTAAGCGGACTAAAGATACCGGTATATACCATCGGTTACAACGCCGACCTGTCGGCGCTTCAGAGCATCAGCTCCGTGAATGAGGCCGCAAGCATCGACGCATCCACCGACGACGTCGTATACCAGCTTAAGACACTATTTAACGCAAGCATGTAACTCCAGTGTACTGTCTGCATTATATTCAGGCAGCACACTAGTACAGCTTGTCCGAACTGTCACAATTCATGAATATAAGGAGTAAGATATATGAGCGGATTTACACTGGATTTACCGAATACCGAAGAAATCAAAAAAGAAGTAGCAGCAGAACTTGCGCCGACCAGCGAAGTGAAGACTGTAATTGCCGGCGCCGTCAAAGACAAAGCCGACCAGATCATGGGCGTGGACCTCGACTCTCTCGCCGAGCGCAGAGAATTCGTCCAGGTAGTAGAGACATTCGGCTCTGATATCGTCAGACAATCTCAGGCCAAAAACAGTATCCTCCAAAAACGTATGGGAGAATTCGGCAAAGCCGGCGGAGAATCCGGCGAAGTGGCAAAAGGGTTGGAAGAGCTGTCTGTCAAGATGAGGGATCTTGACCCGTCTGGCCTTGATTTTACCAAGACAGGCGTGCTTGGCAAGGTCTTCAATCCGATCCGCCGGTATTTTGAACGGTTTAAGACCGCCGACGCCGAGATTGCCGGCATTGTAAAAACATTAGAAAAGGGGCGGAACACGCTTAAGAACGACAATACCACTCTGGAGATCGAACAGGCCGCCATGCGTGACCTGACAAAGCAGTTGACACAGAAGATCGAACTCGGAACACAGCTTGACAGCTATCTTGCCAACGCTGTTGAGAACGCCAAGGTCTCCGGCGAATCAGAAGAACGTATCAAGTTCGTAGAAGAAGAGATCATCTTCCCGCTCAGACAGCGGCTAATGGATTTCCAGCAATTACTGGTGGTAAACCAACAGGGAATCATCGCTATGGAAGTAATCCGCAAGAATAATCTGGAACTGATCCGCGCGGTCGACCGCGCACAGACTGTAACGGTTGCCGCACTCCGTGTGGCTGTCACGGTAGCCGGCGCGCTGTATAATCAGAAGATCGTCCTTGAGAAGGTGCAGATACTCAACGAGACGACGAACAATATGATCAGCGCGACTTCAAGAATGTTAAAAGAACAGGGCACTGCAATCCAGAGAGAAGCCGTAGAAGCAAGCATTTCCCCAGACACCTTAAAACAGGCGTTTGCAGATACCCTGTCTGCCCTTGACGATATCAGCACATATAAGGCAAAGGCGCTGCCGCAGATGGCCCAGACGATCCAAGACTTCCGCATGATCGCGGACGAAGGCGAACGCCAGCTTACGAATATGGAGAAGGGACGTAATCTGGGATTTTAGTCAATTCTAAAACCAGGGCAGCGCCCCCATCACCACCGCCGTAATGACGGTGCAGACCGTCATCGACGTAACATTCGCCACCGTTCCGTGCACGCCCTCCGGCAGCTTCTCTGAGAAATACTGCGCTACCGGGCCGCCCATGATGCCTCCAAGCACTCCCGCGAACAGGGCAGCCGGAACGGTCGCTCCAAAGAACAGCACACACGCCGGTCCTACGCTTACTACCGGCACATAGGTCGCATACCATCCTCCGTCTGCAAACTTATCTACATAGAGAAATACTCCGACCGCCGCACCCACGAACTGAGACAGCAGGATCGCCGGAACAGCGCCCGAGCCGTATGCTCCGTGTGTCCCGCAGATGATCGTGCTGATCGTCACACCCGCCAGTAAGAAGATCGACGCGACTTCATTTCCATAAAAGGGCGCTTCTGAGAAATCCGCCAGAACTCTTCTGATGAACCAGGACGTACTGTACACATCTTCATTGACGCTCCCGCTTCTGTGCGGCTTTATCTCGGCCTTCTTCACAAACGGAAGAACCTTGCATACCATACAGACTATGATCCCGGTAACCGCCATTGCCGACACATTCGCCACAACTCCGGGAAGGTTCAGCGGCGTAACGATGGAATTCCCGATCCAGACCGCCGTCGGCGCACAGATCAAGCCTCCAAGGACCGAAGCCGTAAGCAGCGCAGATACGCTTGGCCCGTACAGTAGCATGACTGCCGGGGGCGCGCCTACTACCGTGATAAACGTATTCAGCCATGTCACCTGCGGATCCGCGAATCCTTCGATGTACCGGAACACGAAGAGCGCCAGCGCAAGAGAAAGCACCTGGGACGCCAGCACCCACGGGAACATGGTGCTGCTCCCATAGCAGATGTCGAATCCCGCGTATTTAGAATTCTTAAGCGCCAGTATCCACGCCGCAAAGCCTCCAAGGATCAGACCGATCCCGGCAAATACGCTTGCATAGAACTGCGCCTCCGTAAAATTCATAAAAAACCATGCCGTCTGCTTCGGGAACGAATCCAATATCCCGTCAATCAAATTGTTATAGTCCAACGCCTGAGCCGTCCCGCTAAGAGCCGTCAAACCAAAATAAAACACAAAACCAATTACAATACACACCGCAAGTCCGGCAGCAGATCCCGCCGACCGTCCCCTGCTATGTGTTTTTCCCGTCTCATTCATCTCTATCCTCCTCGTATTAACCATTAGTAATAATGCTCCATGATGTATCTGCTGTACAACTCGGTATACCTCGCAACGCTTGAAAGAGAAATATGCTCATTTACACAATGCGCCAGCGCGTCATCTCCCGGTCCCGCTATGACAAACGGAACCGTTCTGCCAAACATCATCTGCGACGCGTCTGTATAAAAATACAACCCCTTTGGTTCTCCTGATATCCCCGTCCTTTTTGCCGTCTCCATCACACGCCTGACAAACGGGCTGTCTTGCGGCGTTTCTAATGCCGGCCTGTTATTCAGGACCTCAACCTCCATATGTACCGCCGGATGCATACTCATGATCTCCTTACAGATATCATCTGCTGTACGGATGATATCGTCATGGGATGTACCCGGAACCGTGCGTATATCCAGTTCCATCTGTGCACTGGCCGGAATGATGTTCGTCATGACCCCGCCGTCAAATCTCGTGACCGACACGGTGTCCTGCCCCAGAATGGGGTGGCTCTTGTTCCCTTCCACCGCCGCCTTAAGCCTGTTGGCAAAATGGATCCCGTACTCTACCGCATTGACTCCAAGTTCCGGTCTTGACGCATGAGAAGCCTTCCCCCGTACCGCGGTCCGAAGCCACAGCGCTCCCTTCTCGCAGATACCGATCTTCTCATCGGACGGTTCACAGATGATAACCTCCTCCACCTGATCCAGACACTTCTCCTCTACGATAGAGCAGATCCCCATTCCCTTACTCTCTTCGTCTGCAGTAAAACAAAAATAAATCGGTCTCCCCGGCTTCTTACCGCTGCGGGCGATCTGCTGCAAAGTCAATATCATCGCCGCGTCGCCGCCTTTCATATCGGCAGCTCCGCGACCGTATAGGATATCTCCCTTCACCTCTGCCTGATGCGGCGGATAGGCCCAGCCGTCCTGCTCACTGCATGCCACCGTATCCAGATGCCCGATCAGAGCCAGTCCCCCCTCTTCGGCCTCCCCTTCCACCTTAACGACCAGGGACGCCCTCTGGGATGAATGAACAAGCTTCCTGCACTTAAGACCCTCCGGAAGCATCTGCCTGATCAGATCGGCAAGCTTCCCCTCGTTGCCTTCCGGCTGGCAGGTATCCACTCTCACCAGACTCTCTAAGACTTTCCTACATTCTTCTATCGTTGGTTTACATCCTGCTTCCTCTCTCAATTTCCTTCTCCTTTAGCCGCCTATTCTATCCGATTATTTCTGATAGGAAAACATCACAAGCTCGCCCACTCCTGTCTTCCTGACCATACCGAATTTGCTGACCCAGCCTCCGGCCCCTGCGTTTCTTCTGACCGCCCGGTTCTCGAACGACACGATCTCCCCGTTTACGATCGTGTATGTAGCCAGCTTATCCGCTTCGTCAACAATTGTTACATTAGCCAGGGCCCCCGCTCCAAGATGCCCGGTTTTCTCCGTCCACCAGTCATTCGCCGTTCTCTTTGCGATCAGTTCCGCCGGATTGCAGGTCATTGCCGCGACGGACTGACTAAGCGTCAGCACTCCCATATCCGCCAGTTCAAGGATCGCAGGAATATTATCCCTTGTATCGCCGAATCCTTTCATAGTCGCCTGATTCTGCCCGTCGGAGATCAGTATCCGAACCTTACCGGAATTCAGCGCGTCATAGGCAAGCTTCTGCGATTCGGCAGGAAGCTTAAGACCTTCCCTGCTTCCGTGTCCCGCACGCAGCATGGTAGTTACGAATTCCGCCGTGATATTCTCTCCGTCAACCAGATCAATAACTCTTCTCATTCCCTCTGCCGCCCCCATGTGCGTGCCACATCCAGCCGCCGTAGCATGGGCCAGGTGAAGGGGACGCCCTTTAGACAGGCCTGCCAGTCTCTCGGCATGCTCTGGATCCTGGGTGTGCGACATATAGATCAGATTCGCCCTGGATGTGATCTCGAAGATCTTCTCTATGTTCTCATCCGGCATGATAAAGTGTCCCATATGATCCTTGATCCCGACCGTCAGAGCTGCCGTCGTATTCGTGATCCCGTTCCGGCTCATTTTCTCAGACAGCGTATCCGCGTCCATCTCGCCTCTGAACATTTTAATCAATTCTTCTTCTGACATCCGTGTGCCAAGAACATTGACCGCTCCCAGATATACTCCCAGATTGATCGGTACGCCATGATCCACCTCTGCCCCCAGCAAAGACGGCGCCATAAATGTATTGCCCGCTCCCGGTGACAGTCCCAGCGTCACGCCGTCTTCCGCTGCGCAGAATATAGGATTCGTGCTCACCTCAAACAGATCCCCCAGATGAAGATGCATATCGATCAGTCCCGGCAGCACCAACAGCCCTTCGCAGTCGATGACCCTGTCACCGCTCTCTGCATGGATATCTTCCCCAACCTGACAGATCGTCCCGCTGTCGATTAGGATATCCTTCACCGTGTCGATCTGATTCTTCGGATCGATCACGCGGCCTCCTCTAAGGAGAAGCCGTCCGCTTGCCCCTATGTCCCCAATAGTATCCTTCATCTCGTTTCCTCTTACCGTCGCCAGCACATTGTCCATCAGTCCGACCTTGTTCTTGTACATGTCCATACCTCCTACTTGTTGTTTCGCCACTACCGTTGCTATTCTCTGATTATATCAATCCGCATCTGATATATCATCGTCTATCAGAGACTAGACTCTTGCCCTTTTATTGTCTTTATGATACAACACGTCTATCGGTAAGCGTGAATCTGATATAGTTTTAACGCCAGTTCCAGATTCAGCCTTTGTTCCTGGTCCTGAAGGTTCATTTCCAAGATCTGGCAGATCTTCCTGTAACGGTATTTCATAGAATTATAGTGGATATACAGCCTTTCCGACGCTTCCTTTAAATTCCATCCGCAGGCAGCAAGGACCAGCGCCGTCTTCAACATCTCCGTATGATGCTTGATATCATACTCTCTGATTCTCTGCACATACAAGCGCTGGAACTCCTTCGCCTCCTCGCTCGTACTGACCAAAGACAACAGCTTGTACGCTCCCAGTTCATCATAGACCGATACGACGTCTTCCCGCAGCATATTTCTGGAGATCACGACCGACCTTCTGGCCTCCTCATAGCTCTCTTTTATGTGCGCAATATCCTTCTTGTAATTGCCTACGCCAATTGTAGCCGTGAACGCGACTGACCTGTGAATCTCCTCTTTAACCTCCCCGAAGACAAGTTTGATCCGTTCCATGAACCGGCTCCTCTTATTGTAAGTTTCAGAGATCACGAATACGATCTGGTCGCTCATCCTGCTGTACACATAATTCTGAAATTCTCTGCCGGCGATCCGCCTGCTGATGTTCAGAATCCGCCGGATCATTCCGTCAAGCCTGCGGTTCCTCTCCATATCCAGTTCTTGCAGATATTGATCCTTGAACCGGTCAATGTCAACAATAACCGCAATACCGCCAAAGTAAAAATTCCAGTTATAGATTCGGGCGCGGTTGATGATCTCCTCCTTAGACCGTATATTGCCTGTCAGAATATCCTGGACAAACTGTTCCCTATATTCTGTCTCTATCTGCACCGTCGCCATCTGCTTCTGTATCTTAAGCGTCAGGATGATTCCCGCCTGCTCGATCGCAATCTGGTAATAATCCCTGAAAAATTCATCAAACCCGTCAAGCTGCGTTCCAAGGATGATATATCCGTACTCTTCTTCATTAATATGCATCCTGTAGAACTCGTAATTCTCCGATTGTCCGGGCGCCGTCCCCGCATCCACATCCCATCCGTTCCAATCCTCATATATCACACTCGCTTCTTCTGTCCCCGCCGCAAAGTATATCCTGGAAAAGCGGGTGTCTATAAACGCCGTCTCCCGGTGGATATGCTGCCTTAAGAAGGCCAGGATCGCCGGTATCTCCTCATCCTTAAGCACCATCCTGGTAAATGCTTCATGAATGCGCTCTGAGTAGAGCAGTCTTCTCGACTGCCTGTCTACCACCTCCCACAGCACTGGATCGATCACATCCGTAAATGCAAATTCATAGGGAATCGACACGATCGGGAAATTCAGTTCATCCGCCGCCTTAAGGGCGTCTTCCGGGAATTCATGGATAAAACGGTCAAACTTGACCCCCAGGGCAGCGGCTCCGCCTTTATCCAGATTGATTATGAGGGACCGGATATACTCCGGGCAATCCTTCACCACATACCCCGAAGTGATGAGGAATTCCCCGCCTTTCATCCACTTGTAGATATCCGGCGCGTCCATCACGCTGACCGTTCCTACCTCTCTGTCGATCCCTCCCTCACCGGCAACCAGCCTGAATCCCTGGAATACCGGCATTGACATAATCTCTCTTAATCTTAACACTGCTCTTCTCACCGCTTTCTTAGTAATAACTCTCTTTACTCTATTATATATTAAAATATCTCTTTCCTGTTTATCAAATTTATCCAACCTGCCGATATATGTATAAAGTTTCGTTTTAATGTCACATACATAAGAAGCTATGAAATTGAAAGGAGACATTTGACATGATAAAGCGAATTCGAAATCTTAAGATCAGTTTCAAGCTCTACATTCTCGTAGGCATTGCGCTGATCGGTATGCTCATCATCGGAGGCATGTCTTTTAATCTGATGGGAAGACTAAACGAGAAGACCAGCGATATCTCAACAAGCTGGCTTCCAAGCGTAGATACGGGAAGAGCTATGACCGCTGCGCTCTCCAATATCAGACTCAATGAACTAGGCTATCTCACAGCCATTTCCGACGAAATAGAGCAGTTAAGCCTCAAATACGTCGAAAGCGAGAAAGCCAAGATGGACGCGCTTCTTGCCAAATACGAAAGCCTGATCGATCAGGAAGAAAAACCGTATTACGAGAATGCCTTGAACCTCTGGACGCAGTACAGCCAGGCGGACGACAAACTGATGGCGCTGGCAAAGCAGGGCAATACAGATGAAGCCCGTTCTATCTTAGAAGGAGAATGTGTAGAGCTTTATAATTCTCTGAACACCGCTTTCAGCGACATCGTTACATACAACCAGAACGGCAGCGAGGAAGAAACAGCTTCCAGTGAAAGACTTTACCGGAACGCCCTCATCTTCCAGGCCGGCATTATCATAATTATTATTATTATCGGGGTCTTTTTCTCATTCGTAATCATCCGGGGAATCAAGTTCCCGATCTTCGAGATTGAAAAAGCAGCTTCCCGAATGGCTCAGGGCGATCTGGATATAGATATCTCCTACACTTCCAAGGATGAACTTGGTGTTCTGTCCGACCAGGTACGTGAACTGATCCGCAAGCTCCAGATGATCATCGACGACGAGAACAAGTTCCTGGCCCAGATGGCTTCAGGTGATTTTACGGTGGACTCCACCTGCGAGACAGAATACACCGGCGGTTTTAAGCCTCTTTTGATCTCATTCCGGGCGATCGCAGAGAAGCTCAATCACACGATCCTGCAGATCAGCGAGAGTTCGGCTCAGGTTGCCAGCGGTTCCGACCAGGTATCCAGCGGAGCCCAGGCTCTTTCCCAGGGAGCCACCGAGCAGGCCAGCTCCGTTGAAGAGCTTGCCGCTACTATCAATGAGATATCCGAGAAGGTAAAGCAGAACGCGGAGAATGCGCGGCAGGCTAATCACATGGCAGGCGTTGTCGGAAGCGAGATGCAGACGAGCAATCAGAAGATGCAGGAAATGATGCAGGCTATGAACAATATCAGCAATTGTTCCGATGAGATCGGAAAGATCATCAAAACTATCGAGGATATCGCATTCCAGACCAATATCCTTGCGCTGAATGCCGCAGTAGAAGCGGCGCGTGCCGGAACTGCCGGCAAGGGCTTCGCAGTAGTAGCCGATGAAGTGCGTAATCTGGCAGGCAAGAGTGCGGAAGCCTCCAAGAATACTTCTGTTCTGATCGAGAATTCCTTAAGAGCAGTAGAGAACGGAACCCTGATCGCCGATGAGACCGCGCAATCCTTACTCCAGACCGTAAAAGGCGTCGAAGAGGTTGCCAATATCATCAGCCAGATCTCCGAGGCCAGCAACAACCAGGCAGAGGCTATTTCCCAGATCACCATGGGAATCGACCAGATCTCCAGCGTAGTGCAGACCAATTCCGCAACCGCACAGGAGAGCGCGGCAGCCAGTGAAGAGCTGTCAAGCCAGTCCCAGCTTATGAAGGATCTGGTGGGAAGATTCCGGCTGAGGGGATAAGCTATACTTCGCCTTATCAAATATATACTAAAGAAGAATCCCGCAGGAATCAGGCGGCTTAATGCAATGATGCGCCAGATTCCCAGACGGGATTCTCTGTTCTAAAGGGACGCCGTCTTAATATAATCCACGAGCCCTTTCCTCTCGATATCGCGGTAGGCCGCCGCCGGCACGCTGACACAGATCAGAAGCGAGATCAATACCGCCGACAATAGCGGCAGCACAGGAATGACAAAGTCTGCCCCTGCATAATTCATCGACTGGTAGAGCCTGTAAGTGACTGCCATTCCGAAAGCTCCCGTGATCACCCAGGCCCCGCCGGCATACATGAGCCCTTCAAGGATCAGCATCCGCTTCACCTGCCTTCCCGTCATCCCGATACTCGCAAGCACGGCTATCTCCACACGCCTGTTCTGAATATTGCCGATAAATGTATTGATATAATTCATAATTCCGATTACGGCAAGGATCAACGCGATTCCGATTCCTACCTCCATCATATTGCCCTGAGCCTTTTCTACCTCTTTCTTCATCTCGATTCTGGATTCATAAGAATAATCCTTTCCGTAGGGGCTGTCATCCAATACGGAAATTATCTCCGCTTCCGTCCCTTCATCATATTCTTCCTGATACCGGATGCCTATTTTAAATATTACCGGTTCTTCTGCAAATTTCTTCACTGCCTGTTCGCTGACGATGATCGTAGGCGGATAACCAAGCAGAGCCGTATAATCATTGGCATCGGCCAGACCGGCAATCTCGAAAGTCAATGTATTCTCTCTGTCTTCATAATCGGCGCAGGTAACTGATTGGCCTGCTACATCACTGTTCTGGAGGTCCAGATCGTTCCGGTACAGCAGACAGGTCTTTCCCGCAAGGAAGTCCTCTTCATCTATCGGCTGCTCTGACAGCTCATTCAGCGCTTCCAGATCCGCCCTGCCGATCCCCACCAGAGAAGATCCAAAATTCTCCGGGAATTCCTTATACTCATCGATCTCATCCTCATAAGGAATGCTCATCCAGGTCTCATAGAACTCCCGCATCCACATATCGGCAAATTCCGATTCCCAGGGCACGGTTATCTCCGTATAGATCAGCGGCTCCGTCCCGGCCACACCCTTGATATCATTCAATTTGTCAAGTACCTGCCGGTCAAAGATCTGGATACGGTCTTCCTGCTCTTCTTTCTTCATGGTATCATTCCTTACGACCATATCAAAATCCCTGAAATTATAATTATACTCTCTTTCCGCCTGCGAAGTCAGAATCGTCGACATACACAGGAACACCGACATACCTGCTGCCAGAGACAGCATAACAATACCTGCCTTTTTCTTGTCCTTCGTGATCTGCTCCTTCGCCATGCGCCATATCCTCGCTTGCTCGCTTACATCACGGCCAAAATACCCGCGGCCGTTCCTCTCCTTAACTCTTGCGGCATTATGCCTTCTGTCTTCCCGGCGTCTGCCGCCGATGAACCCTTCTTTGCGTTTTACATCAGCCGCCGGCCGGTAGCCAAGGGCCTCCATCGGCGAACATGCGGCCGCGATCTTCATCGGTTTTCTTCCTGCAGCATAGACGGTAATCCCGGTAAGAAGCATAGTCAGAAGCAGAATCGCCGGATGGAACGATACCGTAATCTCTCCGCCCTTCCCCATACGGATTCCCAAGGACTTTATGACGGACGGAACTACAAAGAATGACACGCCGCCTCCCAAGAGTATTCCGCCGGCCGTCCCAATTCCGCCAACCAGAAGCATCTGCCGATGAATCAGGCAATAGATCTGTCTCCCTGTCGTCCCGATCGTCTGCAGCAATCCATAGTAACGGATGCTGCCCGCCACAGACAGATACATGATATTATAGATCAGAAGATATGCGCACAGGCAGGTCACCAACGCAAGCCCCGCGATCCCTGATAATATCTGAATGGAATACGCGAAATCCGCCACAAAAAACAATCTCTGCTTCTTACCCAGCTTCATCGATTCTATAAATGTATCCTGCTCCTCCTGCGAGATCAACTTCTGCCGAAAATCTATCAAAAACCTGCCGGAAGAGACGTCTGCCGGGTCAAAATCCGTCTGCTCATAGAATTTCTCCGACACATAGAATGCGCTTTTCTCTCCAAAGCCCTCCCAGATCCCAGAGATACGGAAGGTCTTTTCACACTTTTTCTCCCTTGCTCCATAGACGGCGGTAAACTCATCACCAACCTTAAGTCCCTGGAATCCGCATTTCTCCAGAGCATATTCCGTCACCATGACTTCATCCTCTTCCACCGGATAATGCCCTTCTACTCTCTCCCGCGCCGGAGCCAGAATCTCATTCCAACAGGTCTCATCTGCCCACATAAGCACCACTTCCGGTGTATTGTCATACTCTGTCTCCTCAATATACCCTGATACAGCGTGTACTCCGAACCTTAGGATATCCTCGTTCTCCCGGCAGGTCTTAAGCTGCTCCTTCGTCACACCGTACATGATCGCATCAAATTCCCCGCCGCTCATACGGATATTCTGTAACCTCTGCATCTCAAAATATGTCACACCGACCGTAAATACACTGAACAGCATGAACGCAGACAGCCAAACTGCCAGAATCATAGTAACACTCCGGCGCCTGTTGCTTCTAAGAGCTCTGCATGCCATCCGGGTCAAAACTTGCGTATTATTGTTCCTAAGCATACAGACCGCGCTCCTTCCTGATCTTCCCGTCCTCAATGCACACGATCCGGTCTGCCATCTGGGCGATATCCTGATCATGGGTGATCAGAACGATCGTCTGCTGAAACTGCTTCGCCGCCGCCTTCAATAATCCCAATACATCATGGCCGGACGCTGTATCCAGGTTCCCGGTAGGCTCATCCGCAAGGATAATGGCGGGCTTCGACGCAAGCGCTCTTGCAATGGCCGCTCTCTGCTGCTGGCCGCCGGACAGATTACCCGGAAATGCTTCCCCCTTCTCCGTAAGCTTCAGCACATCCAGAATCTCTTCCACGAATTCCCAGTCCACCCTCTTTCCGTCCAGCTCTATGGGAAGAACCACATTTTCATAGATATTCAGATCCGGCACAAGATTATAATTCTGGAATATGAATCCCACCTTCCTCCTCCTGAACACCGCAAGCTCCTCCTTCGTCATGCCGGACAAATTTCTCCCCGCCACATATACGTCGCCTTCCGTAGGCGTATCCAGACCGCCCACCATATGAAGAAGCGTACTCTTGCCGCTTCCCGACCTTCCGATGATCGCAACGAATTCCTGTTCTCTGACCGTAAAATCCACACCGTCCAATGCCTTGACCACATTGTCGCCCAGCCTGTAATATTTTTTTAACCCTCTTGTCTCTACCATATTTGACTCCATATTTTTGCTCCTCTCTGCCAAAAAAATAGTACCATATCCAGCCTGTCACCTGCTATCTGCTGAACATAGTACCATCTTATCAGACAAAAATCACAAAGCTGTCACAATGCAGGATTATCACGAAACTGTGATTTTTATAATTCCTACTAAAAGAATATCACAATGCCGGCTTGTCAGCATCCAGCTAGATTAATTCAATTAGGCAAATATAGATTGAATTCCGAACCTTCGCCCTCCTGCGACCGTACCTCGATATACCCATTCTGCAATTCCAGGATCTTCCTTGCCAGATATAACCCAATACCGATACCGCTCTCATCATGGATCTCCGGCTCCCTGTAAAAACGTGTGAAGATCTCCGCCTGACGTTCGGGCGCGATCCCCTTTCCCGTATCGCGCACACTGATCTTCGCAAATACCTCCTGACACTTCACCGCAACATGGATACTCCCGCCGGATTCCGTATATTTTACCGCGTTATCCAGCACATTGAAGACTGCTTCCTCCGTCCACTTACTGTCATGCCTTACCATAAGATCTTCGTCGCAGTCTACAGACAGCTCTATCCCCTTCTTCGCCGCGGACGGCACGATCTCTCCCACTGCTCCTGCTATCGTCTCGTACAGCTTCGTTTCCTGCTGCCGGATGTGGATCATTCCCGTCTCCAGCCTGGACATCTTAACCATACTCTGCAAGAGAAAATCCAGCTTCTCCGTCTGTCCTTCCAGATGGTCAAGGAATTCCCGCCCCTTCCCTGAGAGTTCTTCTTCCTGCAAGAATTCCAGATACAGCTTCATATTGGCAATAGGCGTCTTAGTCTGATGGGAAATATCAGAGATCAGCTCCTTCATCAGTTCCTTCTCACGTCTTCCCGCCTCTTCCTTCTTCGTCCAGATACGATTCACCCGCCAGAGCTTTTCCCCGCATTTGCCCCAGAGAGAATCTGTGATATCTTCCCCTCCTTCTGATATACCCTTCCCGGATATGATATCGTCAAGCGCATTCTCAACCTTCTCTTCAAACCTATAAACATCCCTATTAAGCCGGTACATCCTCCACACGGCAGCAACCGCCGCTCCTGCGGCTGACACCGCAACGATCACTGACCAATCCATTGATATCCCATCCCGTATACATTTGAAATATACTTGTGCTGCTCATCTTCGATCTTCCCCCTGAGACGGTTGACATTCACCGCCAACGCGTGCTTGTCCATCAACTGACCTCCGTTCTCCCACAATCGGTCCAGGAGAATACTGTAGGTGAGAAGCCGCTCCTTATTCAGTACGAACTCCCTCAGAAGACGCAGCTCGGTGGGCGTGACGCTGCACTCCTCTCCGAGTATAAATACCTTCGCCCGATTTAAGTCAATCTTCAAATTCCCGTCGTCAAAAATGCTGTCATCATCATTTTTCACACGTTTCAAGATCACGTCTATTTTCCTGAGAAGTATTCTCATGGAAAATGGCTTGATCACGTAGTCCTCCGCGCCCAGATCATATCCTTCCAATACGTCCTCCTCCATATCCCGTGCTGTCAGGAATAATACGGGAGTATTCTTCTGTTCCTTCACCCATTTGCAGAAGCCGAAGCCGTCTCCGTCCGGGAGGTTGACATCCAGTATGATCAGCCGCACTTCTTCTTTTCTGTATATTTCCCTGGCTTCTCTGACGGAAGATGCTTGGACTGCCGTGTATTTATTCTTCTCTATTGCATAACAGAGAGCCATGTTAAGCTCTCTGTCGTCTTCTACGATTAATATTTTCTGCATGGAATCTACCTTCTGCATTACTTACAATGTGGTAACTGACTCAAGGCATAAGACATGATACCCTGTCAATCTGACGGCGCCGCATATTTTCTCTCCTGAAAACATGTCTTTCATCTCCTTCTTTACCCGAATCTCTTGCTCCTCCGGTGAATAATTCAATATGAAAATATACTGTTTCCCATTCTTCTCTCTGACGCACAATTCACATTCTTCCGGAAGTTCGAGCTGTGCTCTGTATGGCTCCAAAATCCCCAGATAGCTAAGCAATGCCTGCACGGTATCTCTGGTAAACGTTCCTCCAAAATGAATCACCCTTCCCGCTCCGACCGCACGTTCCGTCAGCGCAGGCTTTCCTTCATAATAGTTGGACGCAAAACAAGCCAACACCTTCACATCCTCCTTTTCCGTCTCCAGGATATCATTGAAGATGCCTGTATCAAGCTTCTTGCCGTTCCACTCCATACATACCTGCCCGTCCATAGCTCCGACAAAGGTAAATTCTTCCACGGACGTACCGCTAAGCTGTGCAAGTTCCCCCGGCATCGGCATCATCACACATCTTCCGTGCTCCTCCTTCTGCCCTGTGCGGGCGCCGATAATGAGACATCCGCCCTTCTCTGCATAATCTCTTAGAAGCTTCGCTCTTCGCTCCGTCAGAATCAGTCCGTGAGGATAGAACAGCACCGGATAATCCTTCAAATCCCCATACTCCGTGCCGTCTGTCAGCAGCACATAATCCATTGGTGTATGACTCAATTGAGACGCTGCGAAAATCTCTTTCTTACTTGCCTTCTCTACCCGCCTGTGCCATACGTCCACATCCGCATCCCATAGATTGTCATAATCCTCCAACACACCAAAGCTCGCCCGATATGCGGCGCCTGCCAGCTCACGGATCGAACGCAGACGCTCATGGAGCGCCCTGATCTCCCTAAGCTTCCTGTTATCCCTGTTATCATAATCCAGGATACCGTGCCAGTAGATCTCTGTTCCCACTGTACAGGTACGCCATCTAAAGAAACTCACATAGTCTGCTCCGTGGGCGATACTCTGCATCGCCCAGAGCGTCATCTGCCCAGGCTTCGGCGCAGGCGCTTCCATCCGGGTATTCCAACCGTTCGCCCCCGACTGCTGCTCCATAATGCCAAAATGCGGACAGACAGAACGCACCCTGGATAAATGGTTGCTCCACTTCCTGTCATTCAGGCCGCGGTTATGCACCGGATCTTCTGAAAGACAATATGCAAAATTCGGATAAGAATCATAAGTATATACATCCAGCGCTTCATCCATCAGTCTGTGGTTATCAAGATGATCAAACATACCGTTTGTCGTGATAAAATCTCCCGGCTTCTTATATTTCCTGATAATATCGCTCTGCATCCTGCAGAATGCAATAGCGCTCTCCGACACAAACCTATAGTATTCCAGAGTCAGGTGAGGATTCGAAGTATTATGAATGGTCGTGCGCGGCACATAGACCTCATCCCAACTCGTGTACTCCTGATTCCAGAATATCATTCCCAACTCTCGGTTCAGATTCTCCAGTGTACCGTATTTTCCTTCCAGATATTTACGGAACGCAGCCGTATCACTCTCCGAATAGAATACATCCACCTCGCAGTTGATCTCATTATCGATCTGCCAGCCGATCACACTTGGATGTGCTGCATAATGTCCTGCAAATTTCTCTACGATACGGGCGCTCAATTCCTGATAAACCGGTGAATTATAATTATAGTGCCTGCGCATGCCGTGCCGGAACTTCACCCCGTCCATCCGGCAGTTGAGCACCTCTGGATACTTCTCCGTCAGCCAGGCAGGAGGCGTTGCCGTCGGCGTACCAAATATCACCTTCATATCTGCTTCTCTGACTACATTAAGGAACTCATCAAAGAACTCATAGGTGAATTCCCCTTCCCGCGGCTCCACCTTGCTCCAGGCAAATTCCCCGATACGGATCGTCTCGATCCCGGCCGCCTTCATCCGCATCAAGTCCGCTTCCCATAGAGATCTGTCCCAATGCTCCGGGTAATAACAAGTACCTAATGATATGGTTTCCCATTGAAAATTCTGCTGTTTTCTCATTGATTCACTCTCCTGATCTGGATTGTTATGTATTGACATATTCATGTAATCCCCTTTTTTCTCGTTCTCACTCCTTCACTCAGATTAAATTATACTCCTATTTCAAGAATACTCAACCCTTCTTTCCCAATAATGTCTCTACAAAAATATTTCCAATATCCGGAGCTTCAATGCCCCGGCGCAGTACAGAACCCTGTCTAATATATAGGCATCCATTCCTTCTTCCCCATTTTCTATCTTCTTTTTAATGTCCGGCAGGAACAGATAACCTCCTTTTTGAAATTTATCCAGATCACCTATATCCGTCAGTTCAAAGGGCAGGATTCCCCAATTGATCAGATTCGCCCTGTATCTTCTGGCTGCATAAGATATTGTCAGATCGGCCATACCGCCTAAGACTTTCTGGCAGGAAGCTTCCTGCTCTCTAGCAGATCCGTCTCCGGGTTTTCTGGCATAGATGCTGCTCCCGATTCCGATCCTGTCCTTCCTAATCTGTGCCGCAGTCATGGGAATTCCCATAGCCTGGACACTGAACAGAAGCACCGCTCCGCAGAGGATTGCAACGCCGTCTTTGTTCACCGTCGCACCAAGAGGAATTCCATGAGAAGCTACCGTTTCATCACATTCAAAGTTCTTCGTCGCTACATCCATACTTGCCGGAATTGTCGCGCCGCTGTTGCACGAACTGAATACTGTTGCAAAAATCGGGAATGCTTTCTTTAAGAAAGTAACCGGATTGATTCCCGTAAATATCCAGCACAATACACAGTCAAAGTCCCCGCTGCAAGCAACGGAGCATCAAATTTGTAGCGCTTCAGAGCAGCGGGGTATTTGACCCTCACGGCAGTCGCCAAATGTGCATGCAAACATGCCCGCTTGGCTCGTTGCTCGCGGGAATAAACCCATAATGAATCACTTCCCCTCCGTAGTCTCCAGAACCCCCTGCTTCTCCCACACGTGGTAAGAAGATTACATTACCTCTTCAGACCGCCGCAAATCTCGTCCTTATGGTATACTCCTTTCAAAGGAGGCGATACATATGAATCCAAACACAGAGAAATATGCTCGGCAAACATATGTTTTTCTTTGTATCTCAATAAGTCGGTTACATCGTAAGCGTTGGCCCGGCCTGCTCCGGCGCTTCCTGAGCCACTATTTCATAAGCGGGCCAAAGGATCAGATCAAGCCTTGCTGCGATATAGCTCTTATAAAACTGCCTCTGCAGGTCCGTCAGATACAGAACTTCGTCAATAAACGATCCAATCCGTTCCATGTCCACTCTCTCATAGATGCGTTTAACGGCCTGACCGCAATCCTCGTCCTCTGCCCGGAGCAAGAAATCATAGTAATTGATTTTCCGTCCCCTCTGCTTGAGTGCGGAGGTGGGAAAACGAAAGATTCTCATATCCCTCTCTACCGGATCGTTCAATACCTTACGCATCACTTCCTCATCTGCCTGGGGCAACAGACAACTTCCACAGTCAAAGACCGGCGCGATACTGCTCTTTTTCTCCGCCGGGTCATAGAGGAATCCCCAATTTCCATTGTGGCGATCAAAATTTCCAAGCAGCGCATCTGCCACGAACATATCCCAAAAATAAGCCTTTAGCCGGACAGGATCAACAAATTGCTGCTTATCGATGGTTTCCAAAACATCCTCCAACTCTGTTCCGCTCCCATTGGAGTCAGAATCCAGAATGGTGTTCTTAATCGAGCAGAAATCCAAAAGTTGCTTTCCCTCCACCGTAAAATCCAGGCAGGCGCACACTGCCTTCGTCTTTCCGGCGATGGTAAACGTACCCAGCATCGTTTTCTGGGCCTCTATGCCGAGAAAGTTAAAAATGCCGCTGGCAATGTGTTCGCTGAAGCAACTGTTGGTATAGGACAGCTCAGTGGGCTTTCCCTCTCCGGAAGGAGGGAATTTCAGCATATACTGATTCCCCTCAAATTCCACTGCGATCTTTTTTCCGTTTGCCCCGTTATAAGCCCGCCCAGGCATCCGTCTGCAGTTTGTGAAATCAATGGTTCTATTCATATCCTCGTTCCCTCCACAAATATTTCTGCCGCAGATACTCTGCGTGTTCCGGCGTGATTGCACCGTCATTGATCTGTGCAATATTGATGCTGCCATACAGCTCTCCCCACAGGCAGTCCAAATAGGACACGCCTTTTTTCAAACCGTCCTTATACGCATCCAGATCATGCTGCAGGTATTCCGGCAATCCCTTCTCATAGATGTGTTCTCTTTCTGTTGCCCGGATTCCGTCCTCCGTCAGAATCTCCATGGAAACGCCAAGAGTCCTTGCGATTTTATAGATGGTTTCAGCCGAGCATTTTTCCAGCCGAGTCTTACCACTGCAGATATCACTCAGAGTTGCATGGGGAATGCCTGCCTCCACTGCAAGACGATATTTTGTCATATTTTGCTTTTTCAACAGTGTGTCCAGGATCATCGTCCTCACTCCCTTCGATACTATTGTATCGGCATACCGAAATAATAGCAAGGGAAACTGGACGAGTTACAGAAAAAACATCCGTTCTTCCACAAAAATAGGAGTACTCCCGTTCTCAGCAGAAATACTCCCTTCACTCCAAATTGTCACCCGGCTTCGCAAATCTAAATCTATACAGTCTGTTTCCCATACTGTTCCAAATAGGCGGCTGCCTGTTCTAATGACACGCCAATCCGTTCCTGAATCCTCTTCAGGAGCACCGCATCATCAAGACCTTCTTCCTGCCCAAGTTCAATTAGCAGCTGCGCTTTTCCCTGACTTATACCTTGACTTATACCTTGACTTATACCTTGACTTATACCTTGACTTATACCTTGAC
>ERZ808046.125-NODE-125-length-98391-cov-12.264469_pt1 | contig 98391 bp, 101 predicted proteins | sample MGYA00380196_ERZ808046 | MGnify/ENA primary metagenome ERZ808046 (study PRJEB31490, sample SAMN06133421) | mouse gut metagenome | isolation source: Z6_2 | host: mice | place: China: Chengdu | collected 2015-05 ... | reverse complement strand
AATGGATGGAGGTGGATTCGAACCACCGAAGCGTGTCGCAACAGATTTACAGTCTGCCCCCTTTGGCCACTCGGGAATCCATCCAAATGCTTTGACAAGCATTGATTATATTATCATAAACCTGTTAAAAAATCAAGCACTTTTTCTTTATACTGATTCTTCCAGGTCCTCTGCTTTTTCCTCCTCCGTAAGGGAAAAATCTCCCACCCTGGTAGTAAACAGAGCGCTGCTGACAGGCGGCATCAGAAGCGTCAGCTTTCCGTCCCTTACCTGTGCCGGAAGGGTTCCTGCATTGTAGCCTGTCTCCGTAGACATCATAATCCTGCTTAAGCCTGTGGTCTCGGTAATCCCAATCTGCCAGACCGGAACCTCCACAGTTCGTTCCGCAGTGTCGTTATTCAGGACTATTACACAGCGGTATTCCCCGTCAATCCGTCCGTAAGCGATAATTTGGTAATCTGCCAAAAGAGGTTTTAAAGCTCCCCTCTTTAAAGCCGGGATTCGGTTGTGTAACCCGGTCATATACCGGTGGTATTCAACCAGCTCCAGATTTTCTTTGCCCCAGGGATAGGTCCTTCGACTGTCCGGATCGGTAAAGCCGCATAGTCCGGCCTCATCCCCGTAGTAGATGGTGGGCGCTCCCGGCCATGTCATCTGAACCATAACCGCTTCCCGCAGCACTCCTAAGTTTACACCTTCTGAAGCTGCTTCCGGTCCCAGATCCCCGATTCGCCCCACTACATGGTTGGTTCTGGTCAGGAAGCGGGAGTGATCATGGTTGGACAGTTCATTCATGGCAACCAGGACCGAATTAGTTTGCATCCGGCTCATATGGTAGATCATGGAGGAAAAAAACACATGGCCGTCTCCCAGCAATCCTTCATTATATTCATCGCTGTGCTTCTCCATACCAGTTAAGAACCAGGTAAGCGGCTCCATAAAGGCATCATAGTTCATAACAGAATCCCATTGATCGCCCTGCAGCCAGCTAGAAGGGTCTCCATAATGTTCGGCTAAAATCAGTGCATCCGGATTGGCTTCTTTTACCACTTTGCGGAATTGCTGCCAAAACCCGTGGTTATATTCACCGCTATGGCCCAAGTCTGCTGCCACGTCCAGTCTCCAGCCGTCTACGCAGTAAGGCTCTGATACCCACTTTCTGGCAATTTCAAAAATATAATTCTCCAGCTTATTAGAACCCTCATAGTTCAGTTTCGGCAGAGTATCGTGGCCCCACCAGCCATCATAGCTTTCATTATAAGGCCATTTCTCCGGCTCGCCCTCATGGAAACGAAAAAAAGAATTGTAAGGACTTTCCTGAGACACATAGGCCCCTGTCTCGTAGCTCCCTTCCCGCTCATAAATCCTCTCTCTGTCCAGCCACTTGTTAAAGGATCCGCAGTGATTGAATACGCCGTCAATAATAACCCGCATCCCTCTCCTGTGCATTTCCTGAACCAGTTCTAAAAACAGGGCGTCGCTGGCTTCCAGATTCTCCCGTGAGGCCGTCCGAACTGCATACCGCTCTGCCCCATGGTTGTCCTGAGCATCTTCTGCCACAAGGCTTCCGCTATTTTTAACAATCATCCCAAAATGGGGATCAATATGTTCATAGTCCTGGATATCATATTTGTGGTTAGACGGGGAAACAAACAACGGATTAAAGTAAATCGCCGACACTCCCAGGCTCTGGATATAATTCAGCTTGTCCAAAACACCCTGTAAATCGCCGCCATAAAACCGCCCCACATCCATAGCCTTAGGGTATGCATACCAATCTTCCACTCTTTCTACCGGACGGCCAATATATACATACTCATTGTCTAATACATCATTGCTCCTGTCTCCGTTGCAGAACCTGTCCACATATATCTGATACATCACAGCGCCTTTGGCCCACTCCGGCGTGTGAAATCCCGGTGTAATGCAGAATCCAAAGCACTCCTGATTATCCAGAGTAGCCCCCAGCCGGTTGTAATAGCAAACCTCTCCGTTAAAGATGACTTGAAAATAATACCGGATTTGATCCTTTCCCACTTCAATGCTGCCGCTGTAATAGTCAAACAACTCATCGCTTTCCACCCTGGGAATTTCCTTAAGGATATCCGTACCGTGAATGCCGATAAAGACATGGCTTGCGTTGCCTTTACCGGTGCGAAACCGCAGCACCACGCTGTCTCCTGGTTCCGGTTCCTCCGGTAAACGGTAGTCTCTGGTCTCAGAAGTAAAAAGCGCCTCCTTCACCAGGACATCCGGATAGCCGGGGCCTGCTTCCTCCTTCGGCTGGCTGTTACCCCGGTAATTGGTTCCATCTATTTTAACGTCGTCAAAATTCATATACATACGTAATCCCTCGAATCTAAGCTGTTCTGCTTATTTACTATTCTATATGATTTTACCCGTTTTCACAACAACAAAAACAAGTTTCCACTCACTCTGATATTTTTGGAAGTAAAAAGGCCAGCGGGGTAGCTGGCCTTTTTAGGAGAAGGTATTTCGTTTCTTATGGGGTGTAGCAAAAACTATATAATGTATTGGGGGGGGTTACGTCTATTATAATAGCATAAGTCCCGGAAAAAGTGTGCACAAACTTCAACTTTTTTGAAAAAAATTTTTATACATTTTTTCCAACTATAAAACAGCCGCTCCTTCAAGTGATTGGAACAATTCTTCAAATTCCTCCTGCCCAATCTTTTCTTTCTCTATCAGAAGCTTGCTGCAGGTGTGAAGGAAGGTCTCGTGAGCCATAATAATTTCCCTGGCTTTGGCATAACATTCATCAATAATCCGCTTTACTTCACTGTCAATTACTGTGGCAACCGATTCGCCGTAGCTCTTGGTGTGGGCCAAATCCCGGCCAATAAATACTTCATCCTGGTCGCTGCCATAGTTTATCATACCCACTTTCTCAGACATTCCATACTGAGTCACCATTGCTCTGGCAATGGCAGTTGCCTGCTTAATATCCTGAGACGCCCCTGCGGTGATATCATCAAATACAAGCTCCTCTGCAATGCGGCCGCCCAGAGAAACCATGATATTCTCCAACATCCGTTTCCGGGTCATATAGAGGTCATCCCGTTCCGGTAATGGCATGGTATAGCCCCCGGCCCCGTTTCCTGTAGGAATAATCGACACAGTGTGAACTGGTCCCACCTCCGGAAGGACATGGAACAACACAGCGTGCCCGGTCTCATGGTAAGCGGTAATTCTTTTATCCTTTTCGGAAACCACTTTACTCTTTTTCTCGGCTCCGATACCGATTTTGATAAACGCTTTGTCAATATCTGACTGGCAGATAAAGTTCCTGTCATGTCTGGCTGCCAAAATGGCTGCCTCATTCATCAGGTTTTCCAGATCCGCTCCGGTAAAGCCGGAGGTAGTCTGGGATACCCGGCGGAGATCCACGTCATCTGCCAACGGCTTATCCTTGGAATGAACCTTTAAGATATCTTCCCGCCCTTTTACATCCGGACGTCCCACAACTACCTTGCGGTCAAAACGGCCGGGACGAAGAATGGCCGGATCCAGAATATCCACACGGTTGGTTGCCGCCATAACAATGATTCCCTCATTGACTCCAAAACCGTCCATCTCCACCAGCATCTGGTTTAAGGTCTGCTCCCTCTCATCATGGCCGCCTCCCATACCGGTGCCTCTCCGCCGGGCAACTGCATCAATCTCATCGATAAATACAATACAGGGTGCATTTTTCTTGGCATTTTCAAACAAATCCCGGACACGGGATGCGCCCACGCCTACAAACATCTCCACAAAGTCAGAACCGGAAATAGAGAAAAAGGGAACTCCTGCTTCCCCTGCGACTGCCTTGGCAAGCAGAGTTTTTCCCGTTCCTGGCGGGCCCTCTAAAAGCAGTCCTTTTGGAATCCTGGCTCCTAAAGCCGTGTACTTGCGGGGATTCTTAAGAAAATCCACCACTTCCTCCAGCTCTTCTTTTTCTTCCTCCAGACCGGCTACCATCTCAAAATTCACCTTATTGTCCCTGGTCATCCGGGCCCGGCTTTTGCCGAAGTTCATCATCTTGGCATTACTGCCGCCGGATGCGGCCCGCATATTCATAATATTAAAAATTACCATAATGACAACTGCTGATAAAATTACCGGCAGGAAAATGGAAAGGATATAGTTTTCCTGGGGAACATCAAAAAGGACGTAATCGATCCCTCTCTGTTTTAACTGATTCTGCGCCTCTACCACATCTGATACATAGACAGAGCTGGTTGCTCCTCCGGGATACTGAAGCTCTACCTTTCCAGTTGGCGCTGCCTCGTTCTGCCTTACCCAGACTGCCTCATAATTCCCGGCATCCAATGCCTGATAATATTCCTGCTCACTGAGGGCATCATTATTACGGCCGGTTAACGTGGTGATCATCAGTACAATCAGCACAATAATCAGCACAAAACCGAACCCTCTGTATTGCTGCTGTTTCAAAAAATTGCCTCCTTACTGTTCCAGTTCTACTACCCCGATGTACGGCAAATTCCGGTATTTCTGGTCATAATCCAAGCCATAGCCTACTACAAATTTGTCGGGAATAGTAAAGCAGGTGTAATCCACCTTAACCTGCTTTTTCACACGGCGCTCCGGCTTATCTAAAAGCGTGCAGAGCTTAATTCCATTGGGGTTTCTCTTTTGCAAAATCTCAATCAGGTAGGACAGCGTCCGCCCGGAGTCAATAATGTCCTCAACAATCAGAACATTCTTTCCCTCCAACGGTTCGTCTAAGTCTTTAACAATCTTTACAACACCGCTGGACTCCATGCCGCTGCCGTAGCTGGATACGGACATAAAATCCAGGCTCACAGGCATGGACAAACGCTTTGCCAGCTCACAGGTAAAAAACACGCCGCCTTTCAGGATACAGATTAAATGGATAGGCTTTCCGGCATAATCTGCGTTGATCTGCGCCGCAACCTCGTTGATTCTTGCATCGACTTCTTCTTCTGACAATAATACGCGAATCTTATCCTCCATGATTTTCTCCTCCGTTTAATTTTGCTTGAAGTATGGTTGCCGTCTGGGGGCCTATCTTATAGTATTCACTAATCCGATATCCAATGATCCACAAAACATGGCTTCCCTCTGCCAAAAGAAAAATGGAATCCCGTCTGGCAGCAGGGATCTTTTCGTCAATCATATAGGCCTTTACGCTCTTCCTTCCGCCTCCGGCCAGAGTAATATAATCTCCTGTCCTTCGTGTGCGTACAGACAACATACCCTTTATTTTATCATAGTCAAACCATTTCGTATACTGGTTTTTGGGAAATTCCTGGTTTTCCTGGCTCTTTTCCCTTGGAAATACGGTGATTTCCAAAGGAATCTCTGTCTCATGATCTGGTGGGACAGACTTTATGTCCACTCTTTTCTCAATCCTCAGCCCCATATATTCCCGTTCCGCCCGGATTCCGCCGGGAAGATCTGCCCGGCGTCCCACCGATCCCTTTAAGAGATCCAGCAGAGCTTCTACATGGCGGGAGGACAAATCTTTTTCGGATCCGGCAGCGGCTGCCAGCATCCGGCGCAGCACATAGGCCTGCAGGATCTCCGGTTCCTCTAAAAGCTCTTTTGGCGCCAGTCCGGGGCTGTCCTCTAATATATGGTTGTTCATCCAGAAGGCGGCAGCGGTTTGAAGGAACTCGTCCGCCTGCCGGATTTTCTCTCCTGCCTGCCGGATATGCCGGCTGGCTTTCGGGTTAATTTCCTTTACTATTTCAGGTAGAATCTGGCAGCGCATCCGATTCCTGGTATAATCCCGGGACTGGTTGGTAGAATCCTCACAATATTCCAGCCCGTTTTCATCCAAATACTGTAATATCTCTTCTCTGGTGACACAAAGAACAGGGCGCACAATCCTCCCGCGAACAGGACGGATCCCCCCCATTCCCTGCAGCCCGGATCCCCGGAACAGGTTGTACAAAATAGTCTCTGCACTGTCATCTCCATGATGGGCTGTGGCAATCTTAACCGGGATGCCCGTCTCTTTCTCCCAGCCCTCGGCCTCCTGCTCTAAAAGCTGGTATCGGAGAACTCTTCCTGCCTCTTCTTCTGACAGAGAATTGGCTTTGGCATACTCCCTCACCCGGGCGTAAAGCACCTGGCAGGGAACCTCCAGTTTGCTGCACAGCGCCTTGGTAAACTCTGCATCCCGATCTGCTTCATCCCCTCTTAGTCCATGGTGGACATGGACTGCCCGCAGCTTCAGGGAGTATTTCTCCCTCAGCCCTGCCAAAAGATGAAGAAGGCATACAGAATCGGCCCCGCCTGATACAGCAGCTATAATCCCGTCTCCCGGCCGGAGCATATGATTTATTTTAATATAGTTTTCTACTGTATCTTTCATATCCTTTCCATCCTGCAATTTGTGAAAACCTGCCTTTATTTTTTCCAGATTCCTGCCGTCAGCACAGTCATATCATCCCGGATTTCTTCTCCGAAAGAACAGGCGAATTCCAGCACCCGGCCAGCCAGCTCTTTAGGCGGGCAGAATGGCTGCATGTCCAAAAACTCTCTCAGGACTTCTTCTTTGTCATCGCCGGGAAGCCCGTCTAATACGCCGTCGCTGACCATAATCACCCGATTGTCATCCCATAGCTTTCTGGATAAAAGAACCGGCTCAATGGGATTTAAAATCCCCATAGGCACATCACAGGCTTCCAACAGCTCTACTCCGTCCTCACTTTTGATAAAAGTAGCTGCGGCCCCCAGCTTCATAGCTTCTAATACTCCTGTGTTTAAATCAATACAGCACAGATCCAGGGTGGCCGGATGCTGCTCCGTCCCGGTGAGAAGAAGAACTGTATTTACCAGTTTTAAGGCAGCCCTGGCAGAAAACCCGGTTTCCAGCAGCTGTTCTGTCAGTTCAATAACCCGCTGGCTCTCCCGGGAAGCCGTCTCCCCGCTTCCCATTCCATCAGACAGGCTCATAATCACCTGTCCCTCCGGGTTTTGCCCAAAAGTATAATTATCTCCGGATACTTCCTGACCGTCCTTTGCCGTCCAGGCCACGCCGTAAAGCATCTGATAGCGCCCTGCTTCCACCAGCCGGATCACGGATGGCTGACGGCCGATTACATTGCGGCTGTCCTTTGCCGCCCGCCACTCCTGGCCGTCCATAAGTTTTTCCATAATTCCGGCCGCCTCGTTAGCCGTGATACAGGCTCCTCCCAGCATATGAAGGGTCAGATAGGCTTCCCGGCGTTTATTTTCATATTCCAGCACCAGAAGGTTGTCCACTGCCACATGATTTCGCCGGAACGAGCGCTTAATACTCTCCTCCCACAGGCTGGTTACATCTGCCGCCGCTTCCATCTGGCGGGAAAATTCCTCTAAAATCAGCGCCAGCTCCCGAAACTGAACCATTACTGCATCCCGGCTTTCCAAAAACCGGTTTTTCCAGGTGAGATTCATGGTAGCCCGCCCCAAATTCCGGTTTAGCTGATGCATATAGGTTTCCCGCCTTCCACAGGTTTCCAAAAATAATCGGGGCATGTCCTCATCCCGAACCTTTCCATTTTGCTCAAATGCCCTGAGAAGGTAGTATAAATAATAGCTGTCCTCTTTCTCGCTGTCTGCCGGCAGACTGCACCGTCCGCAGTCGCCGCACACCATAGCCGACGCAGTCTGCATCGCCATCTTTGCATCCTCTTTGGACAAGCGGCCTGTTTCATCTTCATCTGAAAATGATCTGGCAAGCTGGCTTAAGGATGCCGCCATGCCGCTTAGCCTGCTGGCCGTATATACATTCACGTCCGCCATATCCCGGCGGCCTGTTTTTCGTTTTATAAGCACAAAAATCCCTCCTAACCTGCGTTACATTATATACAAGCTGGAGGGAAATATTTGTCAATTAGAGAAAGAAATTTCTTCAAATCTTCCGACAAAAGCCGCCTAATTACTGTAAAAGACCACCGCCGGCAGGCGGCATAGATTCAGGGATGCCCCCTGGGCCTGACCGTTTACTCTGCATTACTTGGCTTTAGCAATATTTCGCCCGGATCCACCAGGCCAAGTTTTTCCTTCGCTACTTCTCTGATATATTCATCTGTCTGGACATATTTGCGCTCTGCTTCCAAATCTGCCGCCCGCTGAAGCTCTTTCTCCTTGATATCGTTTAAGGTGTCCAAACGGATCTGGTAGTTCTGATCAATGGTTTTCAAAGAGCTTCCCTTGATGTTAACGACCAGAGCAAGACTAAACACTACCATGGTAATCCCCAAAAGCGCCATGCGGTTGCCCCATTTATCTTTTTTCTGTGCTCGTGACCGTTTTATTGATCTCACTGCCTTCCTCATTTCTAAATCGAATCTTGTGTAGCTTCATTCTAATCCATTCTACCAGTTTTTTCAATAGTTTCAGGTAAATTCGGCTGAAAAACCGGTCATATATCACCATTCCGGCAAAAGTACCGGCAATAATGTACCATCTCAGACTCCCGTCATTCTCCTGGTATAAAAGAAGGAACGTGGTAATCCCGGCATACAGCCAGTAAATAAAATCCTCCGCCCCTACCCAGAAACTGCCATGCCGGATCAAGATCCGGAATATCCGGAGAACGTCATAGCACATCATCAGCCAGGCCCCCACAAGAAGGCTGGACAAGGTAATCTGAACCTCTCTAAGCAAGCCGTCCATAGATTCCCGCCTACTTAAACAGCCGGGAAAGCATGGATTCCCCGGCCCTTCTGATAGACTCATTGGAAGAATAAGCCAGACTGTCCACTGTGCCGTCAACATCTACCTCTCCCTTTTCAATCGTCAGCCTGCTTACGTGGAGGTCTTTTCCCTTCAGTGTCAAAAGCCCCATGTCTGTGTCCAGAATCACCTGGCTCTCATCAAAGGAGACTACATCCGTCACTCCGGTTATACTGACATTCCCCCTGTTTTGAAGGAATAATTTATGCATACGCCCGCCCAGCTTTTCTTCCATAAAAAGACCTCCTGATATACTTAAATACTGCTTGTTTAAGTATATTAGGAGGTCATCCGCTTTATGCAGGTAATATTTTTATCATATATACCGGTAAAGCTCTTTTGCCTCGTCTTTTTTCACAGTCTCCTGCACATCCAGGACTTCAACCTTTACCGATTTACTCCCGAACTGAATCTCAATGCAGTCGCCGCTCTTAACATTCAAAGAAGCTTTGGCAGCCTTTCCGTTTACAAAAACACGGCCGGCATCACAGGCTTCGTTGGCCACTGTGCGGCGCTTAATCAACCGGGATACCTTTAAAAACTTGTCCAATCTCATGGAATTATGCGTTCACCTGATCCTTTAATGCCTTACCAGCTTTGAACTTGGGGGTCTTGGATGCTGCAATCGTCATGGTCTCGCCGCTCTTAGGGTTACGGCCCTCTCTTGCTGCTCTCTCTGCTACCTCAAAAGTACCAAAGCCAACTAACTGTACCTTACCGCCATTTACTAATTCTTCTGCTACTGCATCAGTGAAAGCCTTGATAGCCTTCTCTGCATCTTTCTTAGAAATCTCTGCCTTCTCAGCTACTGCTGCGATTAATTCAGTCTTATTCATTTAGTGTTCCTCCTAAAAATTAATCTCTCTTGCTGCCTAACGGCTATTCAGTCATTTTACTGTACTTATCATTTATATCTGTTTCTTTCTTGTTTGTCAAGGTTTTTTGTTTTTTTCCTGTAGTTTTATCTCTTTCCATAATGCCTGACTTTCCTGTGGGCTCAGAGTTTTCTTCTCTTCAAAAACAAAGGGATGCCTGCGAATCATTTTTTCACTGGCTCCGTTAATTACCTCTGCCATGGTAAAAGTTCCCTCTTCTTCCCCAATGCGGCATTGGAGCACAATATTAAACAGCAGGTCGCCAAGCTCCTCACACAGGTTTTCCATATCGCCTCTGTCAATGGCTTCTAATACCTCCTGACATTCGTTCTGAAGGCAGCTCTTTAAACTCTCATGGGTCTGCTCCCGATCCCAGGGACATCCATCTGCGGAGCGAAGCTTTGCTACAATGGTTTCCAGATCCTTCCAAGTATACATGGCAGTTCCTCCCCAAAAGCCAGATTGGATGGCTTCGTAAAAAAGCCCCGAAAGCACAAGGCTTCCAGGGCCAAATTTGCTATATTACTCGCATACATAGGGCATCAGAGCGATATGGCGTGCTCTCTTGATGGCTACAGTCAGCGCTCTCTGATGCTTTGCACAGTTGCCGGTAATTCTTCTGGGAAGGATTTTTCCTCTCTCAGATACGTATCTCTTTAATTTATTTACATCTTTGTAATCAATAGTACCGTTCTTATCTCCACAGAATACACATACTTTTTTTCTTCTACGCATGCCGCCGCTTCTTCTGGGTCTAGCATCAGCTTTATCACCTTTATTGAATGCCATTGGTGTGTCCTCCTTTAATAATTAGTGGAATGACGTCTAGTTAAATGGTAATCCCTCGTCCTCCACTCCATCTGGAATGTTCATAAATCCATCGCCGATTGCACTGGACGGGGCAGGTCTCTGAGCCTGGGCAGGCTGCTGGTAACCTCCAGCGTTCTGGTATCCGCCCATATCAGATGCCGAGCCCTTGCTGTCGGCGAATTCCTGGTCATCAATGATGACCTCGGTGGTATAAACCTTCTGACCGTCTCTGTTAACATAGCTTCCAGTCTGGATGCGTCCGGATATCAGCACTCTCATCCCCTGACGGAAATACTTCTCTGCAAACTCTCCTGCCCGGTCAAATGCAACACAGGGGATAAAGTCTGCGCTCTGATCACCGCCGTCCTGGCTTCTGGCCCGGCCTCTGCGATCAACTGCAAGGGTGTATCTGGCAATGGCCATGGTACGCTCGCCCTGGGAGTATCTTACCTCCGGATCTCTGGTTAATCTTCCCATAAGGATAACTCTGTTCATACGATCACTCTTTCTATTACTTGCTGATACTGATTAAGCTTCCTGCTTAACAACTAAGTATCTGATAACTGGTTCCATGATACGAATGTGAGCTTCTACTTCATTGGGGCATACAGCATCACTCTCAAACTGGATAAAGTAATAGTAAGCTTCTTTGGCCTTCTGAATCTCATAAGCCAGTCTCTTCTTACCCCATTCATCCACGTTGGTTACAGTGCCGCCGAATCGGGTGATATATCCTTTCACCTTCTCGATTGCTGCTGCTCTCTCTTCGTCTTCCAGCTTCACATTCAGAACAACTGCTAACTCGTACTTGTTCATCTTGCTTTACCTCCTTGTGGTCTCTGGCCCCCGTCTATCAGTGACAGGAGCAAGGATTATAATATGTCACGGATAGATATTTTATCAGAGATTTCCAGGTAATGCAAGCCTTTTTTTATGGTTTTTTCGGCTTTGGCTGGTCTATTTTTGTCTTTTGGGCTATAATATAATAAGAACGAGCTTTTTAAGGAGGAATCACATGCTGAAAACCATTACTTATTCTATTCCCCTTGCCGGGCTTCCGGGGGACTTCCTGCCCTTTCGCATCGTTCATCTGTCGGATCTCCATGGCCGGATATTCGGCAAAAATAATGGAATTCTGATTGACTCTGTCCGCAGCTTGTCTCCTGATTTAATCGTAATGACCGGCGATATGGCAGAGCCCGGACGGGGCAAATCGGATAAAGACGGGCGGCAGGCGTTTTTAAAGTTATGCCGGAGTCTCGTTTCTTTGTGCCCGGTGTACTATTCTCTTGGGAATCATGAGTCAGAAATGCCGTCTGATCACCTTACCTCCTGGTTAAAAAAGGTACGGCGGACCGGCGTCCTGGCCCTGGATAACCAGCGGGCAGATTTTATCCATGATGGGGTAGTATTTCCCATTTTCGGGCTGACCACGCCTCTTTTATACTATAAGGATCCTCTGCGGAAACCTTATGATCGTCATGCCAGCTGGACTATCCGGGACATGGAAAAGGTTTTTGGCACTGTCCCCCAAAGCGGAACCGGGAGTTTCGGTCCTTCTATTCTGCTGGCCCACAATCCGCTGTATTTCCCGGCATACCGGGACTGGGGCGCGGATCTTACCCTGGCCGGACATATTCACGGCGGCATCATCCGGCTTCCTTTTTGGGGCGGAGTGCTGTCTCCGGATTTAACATTGTTTCCCAAGTATGACGGCGGGCATTTCTCGGAAAGCCCTCAGGGTCATCCTGACAGTCAAAGGAAACATATGATTGTCAGCCGCGGGCTGTCCAATACCTTTTTAAAACGGGTTCTAAACCCTATGGAGATCGTATGCGCGGTTATATCCCCGATGGGGTAATTATCTTCCTCCATCCTGAAACAATCACTGGAGAGCGGCCTTTCAGGCCTGGCTCTCTCTTTTTGCAATACCTCTGGTATTTTTTTCTACCATTCTTCTGGGGGCCATAACCTGATGGCCGCATCCCCTGCATTTTAATCGAAAATCCTGTCCGATCCGGAGAATTTCCCATTCTTTACTGCCGCAGGGATGGGGCTTTTTTAAGGTTACCACATCCCCCACTTCATAATTTTGCTTTTCCATTGTCCCCTCCCGGCTTATTCTTCATAGGAGCCCTGCAGGATTTTGTCCATAGCCTTTCGTTCATCTGCGGTGAATTCCAGATGCTTTAAGGCCTTTATATTATCTGCAAGCTGCTCCGTGCTGCTGGCCCCAATAAGGACAGAAGTGATCTCTCTCCGCCGCAAAACCCAGGCCAGAGCCATCTGGGCCAGGGTCTGGCCTCTCTCTGCCGCCAGATCTGCCAGCCCCCGGATTTTCTTCAGATTCTCTTCTGACAAATACCGGTCTCCTACCGTGGTTCCCTGTCTGGACGCTCTGGATCCTTCCGGAATCCCATGAAGGTATTTACTGGTCAGGGCGCCCTGGGCCAGCGGGCTGAAGGCAATGCATCCCACGCCGCTTCCCTCTAAAACCGCCAGAAGTTTTTCTTCTATCTGACGCTCAAACATATTGTAGCGGCACTGGTGAATGAGACATGGCGTCCCGTTTTCTTTTAAAATTTTTATGGCTTTTTGTGTATCTTCGGCGCCATAGTTGGAGATTCCCACATAGAGAGCCTTTCCCTGCTTTACAATATCTGTCAAAGCGCCCATACTCTCTTCCAGCGGGGTCTCCGGATCCGGACGATGATGGTAGTATACGTCTACATAGTCCACTCCCATCCGTTTTAAGCTCTGATCCAGGCTGGCTATCAGGTATTTTCTGGAACCCCAATTTCCGTAAGGACCGGGCCAGAAATCATAACCGGCTTTGGTAGAAATAAACAGCTCATCCCGATAAGGCTTTAAGTCAGAGTTTAACACTTTTCCAAAATTTTCTTCTGCCAGACCTCTGGCCGGATAACCGTAGTTATTGGCCAAATCAAAGTGGGTGATCCCGCTGTCAAATGCCTGTAAGAGGATTTTCCTCTGATGTTCCAGGGGCTTTTCTAAACCGAAATTCTGCCACAATCCCAGGGAAATTCTGGGAAGGAGAATCCCGCTTCTGCCGCACCTTTTATATTCCATACTGTCATATCTGTTTTCATCTGCCTGATACATAACTATTATCCCTCTCTGAAGATCTCTCCTATTTTTCCACTAATAACCAAATCGGCCCGGCTGTCCATGGGGGTAACACTTTTATTAATGAGGACCAGCTTATTCCCCTTATAATAATCAATCAGCCCGGCCGCCGGGTAAACCGTCAGGGAAGTGCCTCCGATAATCAGGACATCGGCGTGGCTGATGTAATACACAGCCTTGCGGATAATGTCTGTGTCCAGGCCCTCCTCATACAGCACTACATCCGGTTTGATAATGCCTCCGCAATCGCATCGGGGAACGCCATCTGCCTTTACCACATCCTCCAGGGAGTAAAATTTACCGCAGCGGGTACAGTAATTGCGGTGGACAGAGCCGTGAAGCTCCAGCACCTCTTTGCTCCCGGCCGCCTGGTGGAGCCCGTCAATATTTTGGGTGATAACCGCCTTCAGCTTCCCTTGTTCTTCCAGCTTTGCCAGAGCCCGGTGGGCATCATTAGGTTTGCAATCCGGGAACAGCATTTTATTTTTATAAAACCGATAAAATTCCTCCGGGTTCTTTTTATAAAAGCTGTGGCTGATGATGGTCTCCGGCGGATAGTCGTACTGTTGATTGTACAGTCCGTCCTGGCTTCTGAAATCCGGAATTCCACTTTCTGTTGACACGCCGGCTCCGCCAAAAAATACGATATTATCGCTTTCCTTTATCCACTGCTTTAAACGCAGTATACCTTCCATATCCGCACCTCCATAAAATTTTCCTTCTTATTTTTATTTCCTTTTCGAAAAAGTGTTCCCAGTACTTGAAATTTGAAGTAAACTGTACATTTATAAATATAATTACTAAATTTTTACTTCGCCAGCAAACATGCTCTCCAATCCAACAATCATCTTTTCAATCGTTTGAACCGCTTTTTCCGAATCTGTAAACAGGTTTTGAAATAATTCCTCCAGGTTCTGCTCAAAATTAGGGGGAAGGATTTTCGCCTGTTCTTTCGCATACTGACACATTCGCTTCTCTCCTGGATGTGTTAGCCTGTTCAATGCAAAAATGATATCAAAATATGACTCTAAAAAAGCCGTGGTTCTGTGATTTACGCTTATCATATCCTTGCGGCTGACAGCCTTTTTAATTTGCATATCATAGGAAGGAAGATTTCCGGTCAATAGGCGGAAATTCTTATGAATTATATTGCTCCTCAATTCTTCCGGATAAGGAATTTTATACCTGTCTTGCAGGTTGGCCAATCTCCTGTTTTTATCGCAAAGAATCCGACTGTGTAAAAGATTGTGCCACATACAAGTTGTATAACCGTTATATGCTGTATGTTTTTCAACAACATCATAAATTATTTGCGAAAAATCATCTATATTTCTGTACAGGATATCGATATCTATACCATCTTTTAGAGTACAATCATCTTCCAGTTCCCAAAAGGAATTCCCGATTTCCATGTACTGACAGTATTGTTCCAAAATCCGATTTCGACTATTTTCACTTGGAATATTGGTACAATAGATGTATAAGTCATAATCTGATTTCTCGTCATAATTTGCGCCTGCTCTTGAGCCGCCAAGCGCAATTGCTTCTACCTCAGGGAGTACAGCAAATTCGTTCCACAATAATTTGAAATACATAGATTCTCCTCTATTCAGCCATATTTTTTATCTTTAGGTAGATTCCAATTTATATACTTGATTATAAAATATATACCTTCTGCTTACAATGCATATTCATAAATTTGTTTTCATAGGTACACAATTCCGAAAAGGGAGTATTTTTATTATACCTTCCAAAAGTTCCCAGCACAAGTAAAAAAGGAACCCATTACACACAACTGTGGAGACAGTATGCGTATGGATTCCTGAGTCTGTATACCGGCAGTGAACTTACTGCCAATTATTTGGTATAATTGTCAAAGTATCCCTGGATATAGATAATCGGGGTGCCCTTGTCGCCGCTTCCGGAAGTTAAGTCGGCTAAAGAACCGATTAGGTCGGTAAGCTGTCTGGGGGTAGTACCCTGAGTTACCATGGTTCCTTTTAAGCTGGCTGCTTTGTCATCCTTTTCCTTAATATATCCCTTAATGGCTTCCTTCAGGCTGTCACCGGACAGGTCGGCAAAATCATTATCAGCCAGATATTTTAACTTTACCTCATTGGGGGTGCCATCTAAGCCGGGAGTGTATGCCGGTGAAACCACCGGATCTGCCAGTTCCCAAATCTTTCCTACCGGATCCTTAAATGCTCCATCCCCATAGATCATAACTTCTACCTGTTTGCCGGTCTTTTCTGTAATCATGGCGTGGATGCGGTCTACCATATCCTGGCAGTGAATGGGAAACAGCTTTACACTGTCCTCAGTTGCTTTGTTAGATCCCAGCAGGCCGTAACGGTCATTGTAGCCGCTTCCATTAATGCTGGCATTCATAATATCATCCAGTCCGTAAACCTTCTTTGCTCCATTGGCCTTTAAGATTCTCTTGGTGCGCTGGCGGGTATGGATATCACAGGTCAGGATGGTGTCTGTGTACTGTAAAATAGCTTTCGGATTATTTGCAAATATAATCTCTACCTCAGCGCCTGCTTCCTGGATTAACTGCTTGTAATATTCTACGTAATCTACACCGGTAAAATAGTGCTTCTGATAGCCGAACAGTTCTCTGTACCTGGACTCGGTGAGAATATCGCTCCAGGGATTTACTCCCTTTTCGTCCAATGCATCCAAATCGATCAGGTGATTTCCCACCTCGTCAGAAGGATAGCTGAGCATCAGGACCACTTTCCTGCAGCCCATGGCAATCCCTTTTAAACAAATGGAGAAGCGGTTCCGGCTTAAGATAGGGAAGAGAATACCTACGGTATCATCGCCAAACTTGCTCTTCACATCCTCAGCAATCTGAGCAGTGGTAGCATAGTTCCCCTGCGCTCTCGCAACGACTGCCTCTGTAACGGCAATGACATCCTTATCCCGGATCTCAAAATGCTCGCCTTCAGCGGCGGCCAGAACAGAATCTACAACAATCTTTGCTAAATCATCGCCCTGACGGATAATCGGGGCTCTTACACCGCGTGATACGGTACCAACCATACGGTCCATATAACACTCTCCCATCTTTTTATCTAGATTTTTTATGCGGTTTCCTGGCAGTTTTTGCCGTTTCCCGGCAGAAACCTTTCTTATTATGCCACAACATGAAAAAAAATACAAGCCATTGAAATGTAAAAACTTTGCATAAAAACTACACGATTTCATCCAGATAAATTTGGGTAAATCCCTGGATCCGGCTGCGCCAGGAAGGGTAAAATCCTTTTTCAAAACCGGAAGAAACGGTCTCTTTATCTCCCATCAGCCACCCGATCAACTGTGACGGAGAGCAGGGACAGGGCGCTTTTTTTGCGTCTGTACAAGCCGGCGCATGCTCTGCCCGGGATCCATGAGGAGTTAACATCCACCGCCACATACCTGTATTTTCCGGGATCAACGGGTCGTTTACATTCAATAGTATCTCCGCGGGATCCATTTCTCCTTCCTTTAGCGCAAACAACTCTAAAAAGGTTTTTAAATTCAAAATTCTTGCCATAATGGCTGGCTTTGGCGGCCCTGCTTCTCTTACCCATTCCTTCGGTAAATAAAGAAATCTTTGTTCTTTTTCTTCCCGTCCCCAGACCGCTTCAAGGCCGGTCAGCACATCGTTCTGATATGTGCGGGTTATAATTCCATCCTCGCTGGCAAGCTCTTTCACAAGATTTGCCGTATAGGCCTGATCCCGAATTCCGTATACCTGAAAACGGCAGGACATCCAATTTTCCATAAAGGAGGATAACTCCTCAAAATTTTGTTCCTCAGAGGCTGCGCCGGAGACCATCCTGAGCCCGTTTTCTTCCTCCAGACTCTTTTTCTCCCACTGGGGCTGACGAAAAATAAACCGAAAGCCGAAAGGTTCATAAATCGCCTTGTCTGCTGGCATGAGAAAGCAGAACGGCTTTCCTTCCCGGTATCCATCCTGAACCACTCTGCCCAGAAGATCCCTCATATGCCCCTGGCGGCGCTTTTCTTTGTCCGTTGCCACTCCCACGATATAATCCAGCAGGCAGTTCTTCTCTCCCAGACGAATTTTATACGGGTTCAGATGGATCATAGATATAATCTCCCCATCCTCTTCTTTTACCAGGATTCTGTTTTCCCGGATTTTTTCTGTAAAATAATAGGCCTTAAATTCCTCTGAATCTTCAAAAAAGGCCTGGCTCCACAGGGCCAGGGCCTTTTTTCTCTCTTCTTTTTTTAAATACCGGATTCCTTCTGCCATTTCTGCTCCACCATAAATTTTCTTGCAAAGCCAATGGGATTGTAGCTCATCTTGGACCTACGCAGCCCCGGAATTCCCACATCATCTTCCCGGTTCACCAGCGCTGCCTCCGGAAATTCGTGGATTAGGAACTGCTGGTTAATAAACTGATATAACCCATTAAACTCCGGATTGGCTTTTTCAATGTGAATCACTGCCATCTTCTCTCTGAGATTATAGCTTCCCACAGAAAACGCCTGAAGAACCCCGTCAATATAAACTCCAACCATTTTTGCCGGAATATAGGAACAGTTCTTTAGGATCTCATGAATCCCCACTATTTCCTCGTCAAGGCCTTCCATAACATCTTCCGGCTCGTTCTTCCCTGCCCGCCACTTGTCTAAAAATTCCCAGACATCGTGGCGATCTGAGCAGCACAGCCTCCGAAACTCATAGCGCCCTTGGTAAGTCCTCATAAAGGAGTTGACATGGTTTTTCTTTTTATGAAGCTTTCTGCCAGACAAAGTCCGCAGTGCTTCTCCGTCGTAAAGGTAATCTTTTAAATCTGCGGCCTCTTCTATGGAAAACTCTTCCGGATCCAGCCTCAAAAACTCCAGAGACTCTTGGTCCGCCAGATAAATCCGCAGGGGTTCTCCCAGTTCCTGATTAAAGTAAGCCTTCATAACGCCTAAAAGCTCCCACAGGTCTTCCTGACGGCAGGAGGGGATAGAGGTATAGGTTTTCCCCTCCTTTTCCATTTTCCAAAGTAAGCCTTTTCCCTCATAAATGGTATATTGGATGTGGTAATAGTCTCTCCACAAAAAGCTGTCTAAAAATACGCTCTCACAGGTCTTATCCGGACGCAGGCCAAAAAAAGGTAATATTTTGGCGATATCTTCTGCTGTTACCGGCTTAAAATTCAAGTTCATATTCATTTATATTTTTCCACAATTGCCTTCATTTCCTGCCATTTCTTTTCCATGTCCGCAACCAGGCCGAACTGGGTGCGGGTACGGTCTAAATTATGGTTTTCCCTTGAAGTTCTAAAATATACATCCCCCTGGAGATAATCCGTTAAAAATCTTATCCCGCACTCCATGGTCATAAGCTTGGCTCCCATGGGAAGCATATTGATCTCTTCCTCCGTCAGACGCCCTTCGCATCCCTCTAAAAAGCCTTTGGTATAGATTTCGAAAAGCGGCAGGGACAAGGACACTTTGCTTACATCCGGCTCATCCTCCTCCGCCGTGTTCGCTCCAAAACGGATGGAATCGCCGTAGTCAAAAATGGAAAATCCGGGCATAATCGTATCCAGGTCAATAATGCACAGGGCCTGTCCGGTCGCATCATCAATCATAATGTTATTCAATTTGGTATCGTTGTGAGTAACCCTCAAAGGCAGGCGGCCCTCCTTCTGCATCTCCATTGCCACGCCCAGCTCATTTTCACGGTCCAGGACAAATTGAATCTCTTCTTTTACACTGGCAGCCCGTCCGCATACATCTTCTTCTACCGCCTTTTTAAATGTCTCAAAGCGAACCGGGGTATTGTGGAAATTCGGTATCGTCTCGGAAAGCTCTTCTGCCGGATACTGCGCCAGCAATCTCTGGAAATGTCCGAAGGCTTTTCCGCTCTGATAAAAGTCTTCCGGTTTTTCAACCAAATTATAACAGGTGGCATTTTCGATAAATTTGTATACCCGCCAGTAGTTTCCCAGGCTGTCCTGATAGTATTTTTTGCCGTCCTTAGCCGGGATCAGTGTCAGGGTCTCTCTGTCCGGATCTCCGTCATGTTTTATAATCTCTTCCCGAAGGAACTCGGTAACCCCTTCAATATTTTTCATAAGAGAAACCGGGTCTTTAAAAATATCGGTGTTTACTCTCTGAAGGATATAGCGTCTCTCCACTCCGTTCTGCTCCCAAATCATTGCATAGGTGGCGTTGATATGTCCGTTTCCATAAAGCCCGCTGCTCTTAAAGGTTCCCTCTATCTGAAACGCCTTTGCAGCTTCTAACATTTTCTCAGTACCGTGCTCTGCCATTTTTTAATCCTCCCACAATTTTTCCTGATACTTTCCTTCGTCCTTCAATCCCTGAATCGCCTTTACTACCATGGCCTTGTCTTCCTTATAAGTAACCCCGTACCAGCGGTCTACACTCTTTAATACCGTAACCTCTGCCTTATTTTCTTTCAGCAGCTCATCTACTACAAAGGGGATAAAATATTCGCATTTTAAGGGATTTACCGGTAGGTTATTCTCCAAAAATTTAGCAAACCGCTGATCCAGCTCATCTAAAAAGCTGGCAGTAAAACCCCAAAGATTCATGGAAACCAAAGTCTCTTCCGGAAGCTCTGTCCAGGTCTTTCCCTCATCCTCTGTGAAAGCAGCGCCGTCGCCGCGTTTCTCAATGCGGGTCCTCTCTACAATATCAGTAAGCTTGTTGTTTTCGTCTGTACTGCATACGCCGCGGGCAACGTGACCATTTTCCGTCAGGGTATTATAAAGCTTATATCCCACCATGGTATACTGGTATTTCTCATCATCCTCATGGCTTGACAATTGGTCATAAATTTCTTTAAATGCACTCTTGCCATAGTAGTCATCTGCATTAATTACCGCAAATGGACCATCAATCACATCCTTGCAGCACAACAGGGCATGTCCGGTTCCCCAGGGTTTGACTCTTTCTTCCGGAATCTGAAACCCTTCCGGAATCTTATCAATTTCCTGATAAACATATTCCACCTGAACATGAGATTCCATTCTCCGGCCTACATTCTCTTTAAAATCTTTCTCAATGGCTTTCTTGATAATGAAAATCACTTTTTCAAATCCAGCTTCCACGGCATCATGAATCGAGAAATCCATAATAATATTTCCATACTGATCAATTGGGTCAATCTGCTTTAATCCCCCGTAGCGGCTCCCCATTCCTGCTGCCATTACTACTAATACCGGTTTCTTTCCCATAACCTATACTCTCCTTTTTAAGACCTTCTGTGTTTATAAGTTCCTGACTATCCTCAGTATACTCTAATCCCCTAACGATTTCTTTGCATAATTTCACCACATATTTGCACAATCCCGGCAAATATGTTAAAATGCAAAACAGATTCCTTCCGCCATGAAAGGAGGCAATTATGGCCTATCAGCACACCTATTTAAAAAGCAGCATTACTATCCGAAGCGTGGTTTCTATCCACTATTTTGAATATATGAGTGATTTTCATTTTCCCGGGGAGTGTCACGATTTTTGGGAACTGGTATGTGTGGATAAAGGAGAAATCCAGGCGGCAGCCGGTGATAAAATGGTAACGGTAAAGCGGGGAAACGTCCTGTTTCACCAACCTGGAGAGTTTCACAGTGTAATTGCCAACGGCCGTATTTCCCCCAGCCTGGTGGTAATCTCATTTGACTGCCGTTCCAGAGCTATGAAAGAATTTGCCGGGCAGATTTTAGCCGTCCGGGAGCCGGAAACTTCCCTGCTGTCCCGGATTATTATAGAGGCCCGCAATGCCTTTCAGGGCCGGCTTAACGATCCTTATCAGGAAGAACTGAACCGCCGCCCGCTTCCCCGGGCCTTTGGAGCCGAGCAGCTAATAAAGAATTATTTAGAAGAACTATTAATTTGCCTGTACCGGCGTTATTGGCCCCTTGCCCCCGGAGCCGGTTCCGTTCCCTCTAATGCGTTTCCCGGCTTCCTACCCTCCGCGCCCGATCCAGGCCCAGGCCAAATCTCCCTTAACAGCGCGGAAGCCAAAAAGGAAATTTGTATCCGTATCCAACGCTATCTGGAAGAGCACCTGCACCAGTCCCTTACCATTCAGCAAATTTGCCGGGACAATTTGATTGGCAGTTCTCAGCTCTCCCGGCTGTTTTTCAGCTTTTATCACTGCGGTGTTATTGATTACTTTATCCACATGAAAATTGATGCCGCCAAGCAGATGATCCGAAATGATCACATGAATTTTTCCCAGATCGCGGACCGGCTTGGTTATAGCTCCATCCACTATTTTTCCCGGCAGTTTAAAAAGCAAACCGGCATGACTCCAACTGAATATTCCGAATCTATCCGATGTCTGGCCGAAAAAAATGCCGCCGGGTGGAGCTATCGGGAGCCCTGATAAAATGTCAGGGCCCCGGGGGTATGATTTTTATGTATTCTTGTCCGCTACAGCTCTACCCAGCACATCTCCATAGGTTTCATATTCAGACTGCATTTCTTTTCCCCATTAACATAAAGCTCTGTAACCTTTGCTTCCTTGGAATTATTGATAACTGCAGCTCTTCCGGCTTTTTCAAATGCGGCAACTTCGGTATCTACATTGGTTACGTAATATTTCTTCATCTCATCTTCCTGATGAGCCGCATAAAAGATAGCTCTTAACAGCACCCGGCAATTCTGAGGCGAGTAGGGAAGTCCGGTAAAATAAACGCTGCGGCCCTTACCATATTCGTTGACCACCAGGCGGCTGTATTCGCCGTCCTGATCAAGGATCTGGTAGCCGGTTCCCTGAGCGTAAATGCGGCTCTTGCCCTGGCCAAAATCAATGGTCCCTTCAATGTCTTCTAAGATAAAGTGCTCCCGGTAGTTATCTGCCAGCTTGTTGTACTTGTCTGTGCTAAGGGAGAATCCCATCTCCCGATCTACCCCCAGAACATCGCTAAGCTGGAAATACCTGCCGCCAAACTGACATGCTGTAGGCTCTCCTACGCCGATAAAGCCGCCTCCATTATCTACGAACCTGCGGATTTGGGTTTGTACCTTCTCATCTGTCCAATTTTGGCCGCCACTCCATGCAGTATACGCGTCGCCGGAGTTGATGATCACTTTAATATCCGGGTCAATACCGTTTCTGATATCATCAAAGTCTAAAAATACTACGTCTAAGGGCATACCGCTTAAGCACTCCAGAACACCTACATAAGAGTAAATCTCTCTGTGATAGATTGCATGGTGTACCTGGTTGCTCATCCATCCCCGCAAGGGTCCGAAACAGTTAAGCACTGCTACCTTAAAGGGAGCTACATAGGAATTCGTGCCGTCCATGGCTGCAATAATATCCCGGAACTCGCCCACCACATGCTCGATCTCCTCAATAAAACCAGGCCATTCGATTGCAAGCTTTATGTATCCGCCATATCCGATACGATCTAAGGGGGAACGTAAAATAGCCCGTCTGGCCTTCATCCAGTTGTCCTGAGCCTCGCCGATTGGATCTCCTCCCTCAGTAAATACATCAGGGAAAAAGTAGGGCAGAAGACGGCCTTCTGTATACTTAACGCCTTTGATGTCGGAGATCATACGCATCGTCACGCCATCTCCCACCGAACCAACTACGGAATCTAATCCGATTTCCTTAAAATGTTTACCAAAGGGTTCTGTTCCGATCCAGTGATCGCCTAAGAACATCATGGCTTCCTTGCCATAACTGTGAACAATGTCTACCATCTCTTTTGCCAGCTTGCATACCTCAATCTGCTGGAACTCCATATAATCCCTGAATTCCTTGGAAGGCACTCTGAAGCAGGAGTTGTGATAACCTTGATCGACAATATATTCGGGGCGGAACGGATATCCTGCCCACTTTTCAAACTGCTCTAAAATATAGGGGCTTACGCTGGCGCTGTACCCAAACCATTCTACATATTTCTCTCTCTTCTGATCGTCAAAGGTTAAGGTAAACTGATGGAAGAAGGTGGTAAAGCGAACCACATCTACATTTGGATTTTCTTCGCACCACCGCTTTAATTTTTCTTTGACATATACCTGGGTCTTGGGCTGGCGCACATCAAAAGTAAGCTGGTGAGGCGCGTCCTTCCAGTCATTGGTAATGAAATTGTACATGTGAACCGGATCCCAAATTAAAAATGCCAGAAAACTAACCGTATACTGATGATAGGGAATAGTCTCAATCTCTACCTCTCCTGTTGTCTCATCAAAGAACCACTTGTCCACCGGAACTACCTGCTGGGTGGTGCGATCCATAACTTCCCACCAACGTTTGGGATCATCCAGGGTATTGACCTTTAGCTGCTCTGTATGAAAGCCCTTCATTAATTCAATACGAAGGGTGGTTCCGCGGGCTGTTACCCTGTCGCTGATTAAATATTCCTGCTGAATTTCCTCAGGATTTTTCATGGCCCACTCATTGTCCTTACGAGTTGTGTAATAGGTGGCGTAAACCTTTGCCCCCGTGTCCAAAAGCTCCTCCGGCATAGTAGTTCCATCACAGTCTCTCAATGCGTCAGCGCCTAAGCGCTCTTTCATTTCTAATGTTTCTTTCACCATGTCAACATCGGTCGGCAGAGTCAGTCTGCCTGTCATCTTCTCCATAAGCTTGCCCTCTCCGTAAATTTTATAATACTTTCCGCAACCTCTAATATGCTGTGCCGCACTGGTTGATATTTGTATTATACCGGCAGAAAAAAAGGATTGCTAGTTGATTCTTGCCCTGTCTTTTATAATTCTTGCTTTTTGTTTTGAACAGCTACTTTTCTACATCATTTATGTACTGAAGGATCCCCATATGAAGGGTCCAGGCAATCCGATCCTGGTATTCCTCTTCTGACAGCTTAGCTGCCTCTGCAGGATTACTTAAAAATCCGCACTCTGCAATCACAATAGGAGCTTTTACATTCAACAGCAGGTAGTAACTGTCATTTGCCTTGGCACTGCGCCGGTTCCCATCCGCTCCCAGTATATAATCAAAGCGTTTCTGAAGAATCTCCGCCAGCTGCCGGCCCTTTTCCGAATTTTTATAATAAAACATCTGTGCACCGGATATGCTGTCCTGGTGGTAACTGTTCTGATGGATGCTGATAGCCAGCACCGGCTTGGCATTATCAATGATCCGGCACCTCTCCTTCATATCCGCAGACTTTTTATGGCTGTCCGACTCCCTGTAAAGTCCCTTGTCGCTTTCCCTTGTCATAACCACCTTGATGTCCGCTGCTTCTAAATAAGCTTTCAATTTCATGGCAATTTTCAGGTTAATCGCCTTTTCCTCCTGGCCGCTGACACCGATTTTTCCCGGGTCGTTTCCTCCATGTCCAGGAGGCGGGAACAGACCAAAAAAGATAAGGATGCTTCAGGACAAGGATAGAGCGCCCATACCAGGGAACTACCCCGTAAAATTTTTATCAAACGGACTATTATAAACAGAGCCTTAGTTCATCCATAAATAATCTGGTTGCATCAATCGCATCTTCAAAATCCTTATGCCTTATTTGAATACAATGTGCTGACGAAACAGCTTATATTCCTTGTTTGCCGTCAATGCCACATTTACAGAAAATGAACGTCTGCTTTCACTGTACAATGCTCTAATCAATATAGGCTACCTCCTGCTGGCATCCAGAGCCATACAGCACTCTCAATCCCTCGTTTTTAAGTTCTGACAGAAATACATCGGAATATAAGCGGTTATTATACTCTCTGCTTCTGGCATAGCAGCGGACATAGATCCACTCATCACACCCATCGTCAATCAGCTCTTCTCTATCTAAAACCAGGCTGTCGCACAACTCATGTTCTAATACCCAGGACACTAATGTTGTTTTAAAAGGTTTATCAAAATAAATAATTCCATTCTTTTCATGCGTTTTTGGCATAGCTGTATCACGCTCCTCTCTAAATAAGTATAACATTTTACCCAACATATTGCACTTTGTCTAAAATTTCACGGATACTCTTAAACAGACTTCACAAACAGTCCGTCAAACTCCCCGCTGAACTTATAGACAATCTCAATATGCTTATCTTCAAACACATAAATCTTGTCAATAAACTCCACCACCGTAGCACGGTCAAGTTCTGTGATCGCTCCATTCTCCAAAAGTCTCTCTACCCACGGGTTAGAAAGCACATCGCTGACCTTGGAATCAGCCTTTTGCAACAGATTAATCTCATTATCCAGGTTATTGATAGCTGTCTCGTATCTTGCTTTATCGCTCATGTACTCCTCTTTACTGATAATTTCATCGTTCAGGTTATCTCTGGCCTTTTCCAAACGATTTACGTATTTAGAGATTTCTCTTTGTTTAACTTCAATCTGACGACCAATTCCAGGGAGCTCCTGCTTTGGCGTCTGCTGATGTTTCTCCGCCAATTCCCGCAGGTTTTCCACCTGACGGATGATTTTATTCAAATCGTCAATTACAATTCCACGAAGCAGTTTATCTGATACATAATGGCTTGTACACTTGGGCGCATTCTCTCCAAGCTGCTTTTTATGCTGACTATAATCACGAAAAATTGCACAATTATAATATAAATACTTCACTGTTTCGCCAGTTTTTTGCTGCGTGTAGGAATCCCACCTTTTCCGCATGGCATGGCGGCAATCTCCGCACTTTAGTATACCCTTAAAAATCGTTACCTCATCTTTTTTCGTGATATCTCGTTTAACCTCTTTCATCATAGACTGGGCAGTTATCCAGTCTTCCTTAGAAATAACCGCTTCATGTGTACCCTCACAACGAATCCACTGGTCTTTCTCAACACGTGTTGGTTTATCATCGGTTAGTTTCCGCTTCACCTGCTTATGTTGAACAAGTGTCCCTGTATAGGTTTCATCCATTAAAATCTTTTTGACCCCATCGCTCCGCCAATGCACTTCCTCATCAGAAATTTTTTTGCTGCACCTGAAATTAGAACCATGAAGCCGTTTATAGGTAGCTGGGTTTACAATCCCTTCCCTGGTCAAGTTAGCCGCAATCTCTTTAGGGGAAATCCCCATCAGATACTTGTCAAAAATCTCTCTAACCACAACAGCAGCCGTAGGATCAACAATAAGATGATGTTTATTTTCAGGGTCTTTCTGATACCCATAGGGGGCAAATGCCCCTACAAAACACCCTTTGCTCTGCATGGAATGCATAGCAATACTAACATTTCTATGCTGAGTTTCTGAATATTCACGGTTAAGCAGTAGCCGAAACCTGTATTCCATATTTGGTTCTTTGTACAAACTATCATAATTATCGCCAATGGCAATCACGCGAATCTCCCTGTCATGTTGTTCAAACTCCTTTTCCAGATATATCTGCATCTCTGTATCGTAACGCCCCAGACGCGACAAATTTTTTACGATGATACAATCAATTACATTTGCCTGAACGTCACGCATCATTTCCTGAAACCCGTTTCGATTAAAATTCATCCCCGTACAGTCATCATCACAGTAAACTTTATATTCTGCAAGTGTAAACTCTTCGTCTGGCTGACTATTCAAATGTTCGATATAAGACTTGCAAAAATCTGTCTGATTCTGAATGCTCTGACTCAAATCCGTTTTTCTTTTCTTATCTCTGTCCTCATCGGAAAGTCTGACATAAATGCCCACACTCCATTTGTCAGAATACAAGGAATTATGTATGTGAAATCTCTTAGTATTCGTTCCCACCTCTATTCCTCCTTGGTAACACGATGAATTTTAATCAATCGCTCCACAGCCTCTGCACAAGAAAACTTCGATTGATAACTGCGGACAATTGTCCAGGTATTGACCTTTTGTTTTTTTACCTTAACCTGATTTTTCATATTTAATGAATCCGCTCATTTTCTAACAATGTATTCCCAGAACGGATTGAATATGATCTTGTAAATTAATAAAATCAGCATTAATTTTTTTATAAAAACAGACTTGCCTTTCTAAAAGACAAGTCTATCATGAATCATTTTTTGTCTGTAAAAAGTCCCTCCATGACCGCTGTCAATTACAACCACCGGCTGATTCTGCTTTCGCGCTTTCCCGGCAGCTGCCTCTGCAGCCCAGGATCCCTTCTCTCCCATCATCCCCATGCGGCCCGCAACCAGGGTCACTATCACCAGCATAGCAATTCCCATTATGTTCTGCCAAAATCGTTTTTTGTCCATAGCCCACCAAAGACAGCTTTTATTATTTTTAGTATATTAGCTTCTCTTTGTCCACTATTCCTGGGCTGCTATTCCTCCGACCTTAAGGAGTTATAATCCATAGTTGCCTCTTCTAATATGTATTCCAAATACTCTGTTTCCAGGCTTGGGTAACCGTATTCCTGCCACAATTGGAATATCTGGCTGGATTTCATCTCTTCTGCTATCTCTACGGCTCTTCCCCAGTAGTAATAGCACTTAGCTGTTGCATAAAAATTAGACATCTGCACAATCTGGTCCTGAGTAAGAACATCCTTTCGCCTGTCTAACCAGCTATTAGCCTGATTATAAAATACTCTCTTTAAAAACGGAGTCTGATACTGGGAAAAGTTAACCAAATTCGGATCTGTTTTCCCTTCCACTTTTGTCCACATCTCCATATTCAAAATTTGAGTATGGTAATGAAAACTTCTGTCATCGCCGAAAAACAAAACTCCATATTGGCATGGAGGCACGGCTAATGAACTGGTGACAATCTCCCATACGCCATCGCCGGACACATCATCTGAATTGGAAAAATGCTGGACATGGAGATGTCCGCTTAAAAAGAGCGGAATATTCCCCCAGCCCTCCAGTCTTTCTAAAAGTTCCTCATTATGCTCAATGGTGCAGTCCTCAGAGTAAATTCGGCTTTCCTCCAAAAGGTTGTGGTGGGCTACCGGAAGGACATTGATTCCTTCCTCAAAAGCCTTTTCTAACTCCCTATCAATCCACTCATAGGTATCTGTATCAATCATGCCTCCAACCAGGGCCCTGTCATCGTACTGACAGGTATCCAGCATTAAAATCCTGGTATAATCATTAATTTGGTATATGTAGCTTAAAGAATTCGGATCCCAGCTGATGGCATCTTCATATCCGAAAGCGCGGTAAATACTCCTGAAATCCTCCGGGCTGGTTTTTTCTGCCGGAAATCTTTGATCTTCTTCTATCCTTGCGGCGCTGTTGTTGTTAATATCATGATTTCCCGGAATTACTAATACCGGGATTCCTGCATCCTTAATCCGGCCCAGCTTTTCAGCCAATTCCAAATGACTGGCCTTTTCTCCGTTATAAGACAGATCCCCGCTTAAAATGACCCCGTCCGGCCTCTCATCCAACACCTCCGCCACAAATGCATCCGTAATCTCCCAAATATAGTTGGTTACCTTCCCGTCTCCATACTCCATGGAGTGGATAAAGCCCGTCCCCTTATCTGTCAATTCTGACGCCAGGTAATGGATATCTGTGGCTACAATCAGCTTTACTCCGTCCTTTTCTTCCTCTATCTGCGTTTTTCCTATATTTTCCGGAAAGGCTGCGATTGTTTCCCAATCTTCTCTGGGCGGCCCTGGCTGAAGTTCTTCCTCTGTATCTGCCGGCGCTTCAGTAGTCGCTACCGTCTCATCCACAAAGGGAATTATCCCCTGGCATCCTGTCAGGCACAGCATAACGCTTATTGCCAGGGCCGCCGCTATATTCCGTCTCATCATCTACCCCACCTTACTCATATACTACCGTGTCCCATATAGAGGCCGGTTCAAACCCCAGCTTCCAAAATGCCACTCCGCCTAAATTATTCTGACGGATCAGATCCATCTTTAATTCCAGAGAGCGCTCGTCTTCCATCCACAAATACTGAGACCCGCCTTCTATTCCTTTTTCTCCGTAATATTGTCCCAGACTGTCCTGCCAGTACAACTCGATCTGATTCTCTTCCACCCAATTCTTGGCCCGTTCAATCCCCATCGCTTCTGAGCTGACGGTTCCGTCTTCCATCTCAGTCCAGACTCTGGTATAGAAAGGCAGGGCATTGATCACTTTCTCCTTCGGCACTTCCAAAAGCGTCTGCTCAATTCCTCTTTTTACATATTCAAGGGATGCCACGGATCCCGGCTCTCCACCGGCAAAGTGTTCATCATATCCCATAATAATCACATAGTCCGCCACCACTCCCTGCTCTGCTCTGTCATAAAACCGATTGTAAGCAGCAGGGACATAATTATCTACAGATAATACAAGACCATTATTCCGGCAAGCGGCAGACATTTCCCGAATAAACTGAACATAGTGAGGTCCTGCGCTTTCCTTCAAACTCTCAAAGTCCAGATTATACCCGTCAAATCCGTAAACTTCTGCATCTCTTATAAGGTTTTCAATGAGTTTTTTTCTCACAGATGTTTTAGACAGCAGCACTTCTGACTGGACGTTCCCGCTAAAATTATCCAGCAAAGCCCAAACCTGGAGTCCGGCTGCGTGGGCCTTATTTACATATTCCTCGTCTGCCAGACAGGTGTAGCCTCCTTCATTGTCCGTCAGAGCAAACCAGGTAGGACTAATAACATTTACCCCTTTTGTATTGCCATAGTAGCTGTCAAATGTGCTGTTTGCCTCCTTAGTTGTCACCTGATGCCAGGCCAGACTAACCTTCCCTTCCAGCGCCAGCCTGGTGTATTCCGGCGCTTTAAAGCTGCTTTTTGGCACAATTGCCTGAGCCTTTCCTAAACACTTATTTTCCGCATAACCAACAAAGCCGTCCTGAGTTCGGACTCTCGACCAGTTTTCCATCTCCTCCAAAATTTTCACCTGACTGCCGGATTCTGCCCAAGTAAGAATAGGGCTTTTTATTCCCCCCTTTTCCCGGATCACAGTGTCCTTTTCTGTAAGCGCCCAATTTTCCTCTGCCCATGTATTATTAAAAAACACACGTTTTGCCTCCCCGCCGTCAAAAACTGACAGCTCTACGTCCGTATAGGCAGCAACCAGACTCAGGGATAAAAATACTCCTTTATCTGTCACCCAAAGAAGGGGCCTTCCTCCCTTCCCTTTCGCAGTGCTGTCCGCATAACGAACTTCAGTGGGCAGTGCATAAGAAAGGATTCTCTCTTCGCTGTCCCAGTAAAATCTCTTGTTTAAGTTTCCATTGACCCACTCTACCGGAAGATAAATCTCTCCGTCCATATAAAGTCCCACTGTATCCGCTTTTTCTTCATTAAGGATCAATGCTACTGAATCCCCTTCTACTCCAAAATAATCAGAGGCTTCCATCCAATCCTTCGAAGGGGTATACCGCTCTATAAACTGAACCCCCATATAGCCGCTTACAATCAATATGATTAGTCCGATAGCGATTAACATCGGCAGAAGCCTCTTCATCATCCGCATTTCCTCCAAAACATTATGATTATATTACCCTCAGTGAACAAGGGTGATGTTTATATTATACCACAGCTTATCACCCAATCCTAATTAAATTTTCATTACTTATCCCTCCCGTCAGCTTTGCAGGCAGGCTGAGATGGCATCGCTGACGCTCCCTCCCTTTTGTATATTCAGATTTAATGCAGATTTGAACTATTTTCCTAAATGTATCCTGTCAAACCGTATTTCTTTCAGGCAGCCTTCGTCTGCTCCCACATAATCTCCCATGTAAAAACCCCCATCCTCTCTGGCTTCAAAAAGCTTGTGCCATTCAGCCTCTGTACTTAGTTTTCCATCAATATAAATGGGAATCCCCCTTTTATAGTAGCGCCTTAAACCATCTAAATATCTTTGCTGCTGGCGTTTTCGTTCTTTCTCCTTATCATACCCCATAGGGCCTCCTCATTTTGTACTCCTCAAATAGCTGCCTGGAAAACGAGAAGCCCAGCAAGGAGAAAACCGTGACATATTATCCGTACCGCAAACCTCATTTTATCCAAGCAGCCGCCCAAACAGGCTAATTGTCTCTTTTGTTACTTCATAGGCATCCGGAATATAAGGAACCCTTTCGATTGGCAGCTTAAGTCTTCTCTCCGCTATCTGTCTGGATTCCTCGCTGCCAAACGCAGTGAGATAGTGCCATCCATCCCGCGGCTGCTTCCGTTCTCTTAAAATAGGAGTATAGCTCTGTACCTGCCATTCACAAAATGATCCGATTATCAGTTTTGTCCTGCACCGAACCAGATCTGCCCGCTTTCCTTCCTCTATTCGCCCACAGTCCAGCAAAATGACTTGATATTTTCCTCCCATACATTGGATTAAAGCGTCCTCATCTGCCCGTGGAACATAGCTGGCTCCCAGGATTCCATATAAATCCGCAGGCTTTTTAAGCCCCAGGCACTGGACCCCAAATCTGTCAAAATCTCCATGGCCATTCCACTCCAATACAGCAATGTGTTTGTTTTGTACTCCGGTCAAATAGTTAGCCAGTAAAAGCGTCAGATGGGTAGCTCCCACACCTGCTCCTGCCCCAAGAATACCTATGGTTTCTTTTTCATTTTGAATCCCTTTTTTATTTGAGAAAAAATATTTGGTCTACCAACTCCTTTCTCTCCTGTAATTCTGCCCCAAAGCGCCCTGTAAAACCGTTCTGCTTCTTTATCCGGACGGGAAGCCCTGGGAAAATAAGGCAGAAACATGGCGCTGTTCTCCATCCCGTTTCCCCAAAAAGGCGGCCGGTATCCCAATTCTAAAAAATTATAAATCAGAATTACCCTTCCCGCTCCCAGTTCTCCAGCAGCGCGGCTGTTTTCCACACTGTCATAAACCTTTCCGCCGCATACACACAAAAGATGTTTTTGATGGAAGGACGCTTTTTCGTGTTCTCTTTTGGCCGTCTTGCAGTCAGAGCCATAGTCCCTGATGTAAACCGGATACCTTCCCGGTCCCTTCAGCCTAACCTGGGGACCATAATGAGGGAGCAGCCTCCAGGAGCCCACCCGGCACACTCCGCTGCTGTCGGGCTCTGCCCCGGCCTGTCCTGCCAAAAGCATCCCATGACCCGATTGGTTGTGTTCCTCATAGAGATTGGGAATTCCCCACTTCCAGAGGCAGGCAGACAGTCCCAGCGCCATATGAGTAACCCCTGCATTAGGGCAGCTTCCGACAATGGATAAAATCAGAGATGTATCAGAATCCTTTCGAAATACCCATGATTCCAAATCAAGCAAAAATTCCAGCCGTTTCTTTACCTCCAGGGCCGTTTCCGGACGCTTTTCCCGGGCGCTTAAGCAGCCCCGGATAAGTGTGCCCAGCTCTCGTCCCAGCGCCATATCCCAGTCAGTGAGGGATGCCTTGCCTGTGCTCTCCGGTAATTGTCCGGTCGCCAGATAGAATAGGATCACACCAATGGCATAAATGTCTGTTCGCTCATCCAAAGGTTCCCTTGTATACTGCTCCGGAGCGGCACAGCCTGGCGTCCCGCAGCGCCGGCTGGCTTCGTTGGCTCTCATCAGATAATCTGCGGTTCCAAAGTCCACCAGTTTAATAGAGCCATTGCATAATAGTAAATTATTGGGCTGCAAATCCAGATATAAAATGGGTTCTCTTCCTGCAGAATGCAGGTACTGTACCAGGTCGCATATCTGAATCCCATATTGGATTACCATGCTCCTGGTGAGACTGCTCCGGTCCAGTGCCAGAGCGGTTAAAGATTCTCCTTCAAGAAATTCTTCGATAAGATAACAATGTGTCTCGGTTTCCTCTAAGTCGTATACAATAGGAATGGCCGGATGGTGAAGATCCTTCATAATCAATGCTTCTCTCCGGAACTGCTCGCAGCAGATATTCTTCTTCGATACCTCCTTAATTGCCCGATATTCTCCCAGGCCAATATGCTTTGCCAGATAGACAGTGCCGGTCCGTCCCTTTCCAATGATACGGCATAGATGATATTTCCCAAACAGAATGGTGTCCTGAGCGTCCACCCCCCTTTTTTCTGTTTTCTGATATCATCTCTGGCCTCCATTATAGTATAAGGATTCGTTTTATTTCAACTAATAGACTTTTTTAGACTTTGAAAAACTTTTTCAGACTCTATTTCTACTTTTTTTAAAATTTTATTCACATAGTAATTGCTATTTCATGATAAAATATAGTATAGTTATATTGAGGACGTGTACAAAATAATCAGTTCTGCTATACAATTATAAGAAATAGAATAGGAAGTGATTTCCCATGAAAATAGAACGTATCAACGAAAACCAGATTCGCTGTACTCTCAGCAGCTTTGACCTGAGCGTGCGAAATCTGAATTTAGGAGAGCTGGCATATGGAAGTGAAAAGGCCCGGAAACTGTTCCGGGAGATGATTCAGAAAGCCTCCAATGAAGTGGGGTTTGAGGCAGAAGATATTCCTCTTATGGTAGAGGCCATTCCCCTTTCCAATGAAAGTGTAATGCTGGTAATTACCAAGGTAGAGGATCCGGAAGAATTAGATACCCGCTTTTCCAAATTTTCTCCTGCTGCAGAGGATAGAGATTCCTTTTTGGACAATCTTGCCAGTGAACTTTTAGAAGGCGCCGACGGTATTTTTGATCTGCTCCAGGGCCTGAGTTCTTCTCAGCCCTCCAAGCTGGAATCTATCGAAAATACAGAGGCTTCCGATGATCCTTCCAAGTCTTACCGGATTTTCACTTTTCCCAAGCTGGATTTAATCAGTGAAGCCGCCAGGGCTGCCGGAGGACAGTTTTCCGGTGAGAGCATCCTTTATAAAAAGCCGCAGGACGGCCCTTATTTTCTGGTACTTAAAAAGCCTGCAGATGCTGCAGATTTTAACCGGGTCTGCAATACTATCGCAGAGTATGGATCCAAAATCCGTCATGATTATGCCACTGAATCTTATTATGCAGAACATTATGAAGTCCTGATTCGTGACAATGCCCTTCAGATTTTGGCAGGTCTGTAAAATACCAATTAAAGAAAGTGACCGATGAGGTGACTGATAGGGTGACCCATGGGGTGACCGTTTCGGAAATGATTATATTAACATTGTTACTGGAAATCCCTGCGTATTCCTATATACAATTGGCAACAATAAAAAAGGCTACTGGAAAATTAATAATAATTTAGCAATACCCTTTACTTAACTGAAAATGAAAATATTCTTATGCTGTTTTACCGGCGCTGCCCTAAAAGGCAGCGCCTCCTTTAATCTGAAATTTCACTCAGCCTCTGGAAGCCAGAATCTCGTTGATTCCGGTTACCAATGCATCACAGTCAATTCCATGGACCATACATGCTTCCTCTAAACTCTCGCCCTGAGAAGAGGGGCATCCCAGGCAGTGCATGCCTGCTCTCATCAGAATCGGGGGGATACAGTCGTCTACCTGAATCAGCTCACCGATTAACATATCTTTATTAATCAACATAATAAATTTCCTCCTTTTGGTGTACTATCTTACACTATAACTCCTTTCCAGCAATTTGGCAAGGAGCAATCTTTGGCAGAAAAAGTTTTATTAATTGCCTTGACATGTATACAGTATTCTTTTAAAATATCGGCGTAAACTAATTAGACAGACTTTAGACAAAATTTTGACAGGAGGAAATTATGAGACCAGAATGGACTACCTTCCAACACGGCGTATGGGAAAAGGAGATTAACGTCCGTGACTTCATTCAAAAGAACTATACTCCTTACGACGGCGATGACTCTTTCCTTGCAGGCCCTACCCAGAATACCACAGATCTGTGGGCCCAGGTTATGGATCTTACCGAACAGGAAAGGAAAGCCGGCGGCGTGTTGGATATGGATACTAAAATTATCTCCACCATCACATCTCATGGCCCCGGATATTTAGATAAAAATAAAGAAACCATTGTTGGCTTCCAAACCGATAAACCCTTTAAGCGTTCCCTCCAGCCTTACGGCGGCATCCGCATGGCGGTAAAGGCATGCCAGGATAACGGTTATGAAGTGGATCCGGAGATCGTAGAATTTTTCACCAAACACAGAAAGACTCACAATGCCGGTGTTTTCGATGCCTACACCCCGGAGATGCGCGCCTGCCGCTCCAGCCATATTATCACCGGCCTTCCGGACGCATACGGCCGGGGTCGGATTATCGGCGACTACCGCCGTGTTGCCCTTTACGGCGTTGACCGTCTGATTGAAGATAAAATCGAGCAGAAAAATACCACCCGCACCATTATGTATTCCGATGTAATCCGGGAGCGGGAAGAATTGTCCGAACAGATCCGCGCCCTGGAAGAATTGAAGGAACTGGGCAAAATTTACGGCTGCGACATTTCCAGACCAGCCGCTGACGTAAAGGAAGCCATTCAGTGGCTGTACTTTGGCTATCTGGCTGCTGTTAAAGAGCAGAATGGCGCAGCTATGTCCTTAGGCCGCACCTCTACCTTTGTGGATATTTATTCGGAACGTGACTTAAAGACCGGAAAATATACGGAAGAACAGATCCAGGAATTTGTAGACCATTTCATCATGAAGCTTCGCCTGGTAAAATTTGCCCGCACTCCGGAGTACAACGAATTATTCTCCGGCGATCCCACCTGGGTTACCGAGTCCATCGGCGGCGTAGGTATTGACGGGCGTCATCTGGTTACCAAGATGTCCTTCCGCTATCTCCACACTTTGCAGAACCTGGGAACTGCGCCGGAGCCAAATTTAACGGTACTGTGGTCCACAAAGCTGCCTATGAATTTTAAACGGTTCTGCGCCAAGACCTCCATTGAGTCCTCTTCCATCCAATATGAAAATGACGATTTAATGCGGGTAACCCACGGAGACGATTACGCCATTGCCTGCTGTGTTTCTTCCATGAGGCTGGGACAGGAGATGCAGTTCTTCGGCGCACGCGCCAACCTGGCAAAATGCCTGTTATATGCTATCAACGGCGGTGTAGATGAGATCACCAAAAAACAGGTAGGCCCCAAATACCGTCCTATTACCTCTGAATATCTGGATTATGATGAAGTGATGGACAAGTACAGAGATATGATGAAGTGGCTGGCCCGGGTTTATGTAAATGCATTAAACATCATTCACTACAATCACGACCGTTACTGCTATGAGCGGATCCAAATGGCGTTGCACGATAAAAAGGTTACCCGCTGGTTTGCTACCGGAATCGCCGGTCTGTCTGTTGTAGCCGATTCTCTGTCTGCAATCAAGTACGCAAAGGTAAAGACCATCCGTGACGAAAACGGTATTGTTGTAGATTATCAGGTAGAAGGCGACTTTCCAAAATATGGAAACAACGATGATCGGGTAGACGAGATCGCCAGCGATCTGGTTCACACCTTTATGAATTATATCAGAGGAAATCACACCTATCGGGGCGGTATCCCAACAACCTCCATCTTGACAATCACCTCCAACGTGGTTTATGGTAAGAACACCGGCTCCACCCCCGACGGCAGAAAAGCCGGAGAGGCTTTCGCCCCCGGCGCCAATCCTATGCACCGCAGAGACTCTCAGGGCGCAGTGGCTTCCCTGGCTTCGGTTGCCAAGCTTCCCTTTAAGGACGCTCAGGATGGGATTTCCAATACCTTTTCCATCATTCCCGGTGCTTTGGGGAAAGACGAGCAGGTCTTTGCCGGAGATTTGGATGTGGAGCTGGATTTCGATCTGGACAGCGAATAAACCTGTCCCATGAGCAAGGAGGTTTCCATGGAAAATCAAAACGTTGACGACTTAGTTGCCATGATAGACAATTTTATGGCTGGAAAAGGCGGTCATATGAATGTCCGCGTAGAGTCAGACGGCAGCGTCCGCACGGACACCGCCTCGGTTCAAATCACAACAATGAACTCCCTGGATTGCGCGGCCGGTGATATGGCCTGCAAAGTTCCCACGCTGTTTGAGGGAATGGACAGAGAGGATGACTAATATTTTAAGGAGGATTTCACTATGACACATGCAAGCGAATCTCAAATTAACAACCTGGTTTCTATGCTGGACGGCTACGCTTCCGAGGGCGGCCACCACTTAAATGTAAATGTATTTTCCAAAGAAACCCTGCTGGATGCCCAGGCTCATCCTGAGAAATATCCTCAACTTACTGTTCGTGTTTCCGGCTATGCCGTAAACTTTAACAAGCTTACCAAGGCTCAGCAGGATGAGGTTATCTCCAGAACCTTCCACGAAGCAGTTTAAGCTCTGGCTTTATATGCCGGAGACCTGTACAGGATTCTTTTAAGGAGCTGCATTTTTCAGCAGCTCCCTTTCTTGCGGAGGCGCTTTATGACTGGTCACGTTCACTCTATTGAAAGCTTTGGCACCGTAGACGGGCCGGGCATCCGTTTTGTTGTGTTTTTAAAAGGCTGCCCCATGCGCTGTCAATATTGCCATAATCCGGACACCTGGGCCGGAGGCGGCGGCACATCCATGACAGTGGATGAAATTTTACAGGAATATCAACGCACCAAGCACTATTATACTCAGGGCGGCATTACGGTCACCGGCGGAGAGCCTTTGGTTCAGATGGATTTTGTTCTGGAACTATTTCAAAGCGCCCATGACCAGGGGATTCACACCTGCTTAGATACCTCCGGTGTTACATTCCGGCCTGATAACACAGCGCTTTTGGAAAAATTCGACTGCCTGACAGACGTCACAGATCTGGTAATGCTGGATATTAAACACATAGACCCTGAAAAGCACCTGAAAATCTGCGGGCAGCCTCAGGACAATATTCTGGCCTTTGCCCAATATCTGGACAGCCGCCATGTACCTGTATGGATCCGCCATGTGGTGGTTCCCGGGCTTTCCGACAGCGATGCCGATTTATTTCGGCTGGGGCAGTTTATCGGAACCCTTCACAATGTAAAAGCTCTGGATGTCCTTCCCTATCATGATATGGGAAAAGCCAAATACCACCAGTTAGGGCTTCCCTATGCCCTGGAAGATACGCCTCCTCTTTCTAAAGATCAGGCAGTTCTCGCCAGAAAAATGATTCTGAACGGCATCCGGGCCCAAAGGCTTACCGCCTCCGGAAATCTTTAATCCTGACAAATTTCGGCATGCTCCTAAAATTAAACAATCTATCGTCATTTTGCACTTGAATAATCTAATAAAATAGTTTAGAATAAAAAGACAAAAGTACTTTTATTTTATAAGGAGGTAATTACCATGGCATATGTAATCAACGACGGTTGTGTAAGCTGCGGCGCTTGCGCTGACGGATGTCCCGTAGGAGCTATTTCTGAGGGTGATGGCAAGTATGTTATTGATGCTGATACCTGCATCGATTGCGGTTCTTGCGCTGCTACTTGTCCTACCGGCTCTATCGAGGGCTAATTTGATAGGATAGCATACATAATGCCTCTTCCGCCGGAAGAGGCATTTTTGTCGTTAACTTTTCGCTTTCCGCTCCTTTATAACGCAGAAAACACATAGATCTATTAAAAGTCATCCGATTATTATACGAGGAGGGTTCTTATGAGAAAACCCATTATCGGCCTTACTCCTTCCCATAACCTGGAAAACGGCCGCATTTTCGTAACGCCAGCTTATGTCAAAGCATTGTCTGATGCCGGCGCACTTTGTATCATACTGCCTCTCGGCGCATCAAAAGAGGATCTGGAGCATTTGGTTTCTGTCTGCGATGGTATTTTATTCACAGGAGGACCTGATGTCCATCCTTTCTTTTTCGGAGAAGAAACCCTTCTTCACTGCGGTGAGTCCTCCCCCGAAAGAGATCAGTTGGAGCTTAATTTACTTCCCTTGGTTATGGCGGCCCGCAAACCTGTTTTGGGCGTCTGCCGGGGTGCACAACTTATTAATATCGCTTTAGGCGGAGATATCTATCAGGATCTGGCAAGCCAGCTTCCCAAAGCAGCTTCCACTATTTCCCATCAACAGCCCTTTGCCCCGGAAACCCCCTGCCACTATGTCTCTATAGCAAAAGACTCGCTCCTGGCCCGTATTACCGGCGCCGGAGATCCTTCCATCTGCTTTAAGCTGGAAGTGAACTCTCTTCATCACCAGGCAATCCGCAGATTAGCACCCGGATTAACTGCCTGCGCCCACTCTTCCGATGGCCTGATTGAAGCAGTCGAAATGCCGGAATACCCTTTTCTTGTGGCAGTACAGTGGCACCCGGAATACTTGTTTCAAAAGCAGGCGGCGGCCAAAGGGATATTTGAGGGATTCGTCCAGGCATGTAAGCATTAATATTCAGCTATTTGACTACAACCGGCTCTTGCGGACCCTGGAGCGTGTTTGAAAAACGCGCTGGCAAGGGCAGAAAAGGGCCGGTTTGTTGTATATTCGGTAAAAAAAGACGCTCATATGCTGAACGTCTATAAAATCCTATTAGTTTTTCTTTTTTCCAAATTTCTTTCTCTTAAAGAAGGGGATTTTTGTGGCAGCCGCCTCATCCCGGCTCCGGCTGTCCTTTTGATATGAGCGGATAATTTCATCCAATTGTCTGAAGCGCTCTTCCTCCTTCTCATCTGACATTCGGAATAAACATTCCATCTCCTGAGTCACCTTATTGTTTACCATTTGGCTGATGTCCTGGCTCAGCTTTTCATTGTTGGCATCCAGGGCTCGTCCAATAATATGATTCATAATCTCCTGAAACTGTTCCATTTTCTCCTCAGCAGTCAGGTTCACAACAGGCATATTTTCTCTCACCGCTTCCGGAAGTGCAGATACCTCTCCAGGCTCCTCTCCGTCCTTAAATCCATCTGCCGTCAATTCCACAATCTTCTCTTTGCCAGGCTTTCTCCCGCTTCCGGCCACTCCACCGCTTAATGGCTCCCGGCCTGCCAAAGTCCCCGGAGCGCCTGCCCGGCCTGTCCTGGCTGTTTGTTCAGAAACTGCTGCACATTCTTTCAATGCTTTCTCCATATCTTCCTCCAAAACTTCATCCGATATAATTAAGTCGCTTCCCGACTCCATCACTCTGTCAAGTGCACTTTTAATCGCCTTTAGCTGGTATCCCCTGTCCTTTAAGGCTTTTACCTGCCGGAACAAGCGGATGTGCAGTTCCGTATAATATCGATGCCCCATCTCGTTCCTTGGGATGTCAAGCTTCAGTTCCTCTTCCCAATAGCGGAGCACATGGGCCTCTACATCTACCTTTTTGGATGCATCGGATATTAAATAATGTATCTCATTCATAACCTGATCTCTCCTTTGGGTTTCTCCTCCCGGCTTGTCCCAAAGCCCTCAGGACAAAGCCAGGTTTTCTTAACCTATTTATAATCTATGCGCCGAAAGTCCAAATTATGATTATCAGAAAAAAAGAAACCAAGAAATTTTCATTTCTTGGCCTCTTAGGAAAGGTATCGAGAATTTGGTAGTTGTCTGTTTTTTGTCGGATTTTTATGGGTTGGTGATCATAACGCCATCCGTTCTGGTGGACTGAGACTCACTTACACCATTTTTCCATACTCCATGAGTACCGCGGACACGGTAGTAGTAGCCAGAAGGTTGATCCGTGACTTCTAAATCAATCGCTGCAATTGTCAGTTCACCATCTGGTTCATCCTCAGGATAAAAATAGTAATCAAAATCATCAACTTGGCTCCATTTTTGATTTTCATTTAATCTATCCAAGTAAAGGTGTATACGGATTTTATCAACAGGTTGATGTGCTGTAGTTAATCCAGAGATGCCGATAGTACCTCCTCCTACATTAGATATTCCTACATGAGAGGAACTTATATAAGTTCCTCTTGCAGTATTTATGCCTCTAGCCTTATTCGCTCTTTTACTTTCTAATTCTAGAGAAAAATCATGTTGACTATCCAAAATGCCTTTATTCCCTGCAAGCACTGGAGTAGCAATCAATAAGGTGCTCGAAATTCCAACAACCAATATTCTTTTTAGTATATTTTTCATAAAATATAACCTCCTACAATCGTAACTACTATATTTTATGAACGATTTAAAATATAATTTGTGACAAGTTTTAGAAATTTAGATCTGATACAATATTTTTAAACTCTTCTTCTGTCATTACTCCTTCAATATAATAATAATTTTTATCCTTTTCAAATGTCATGCTATATTCCTTCATGCTATCCTTTTGCTGATTTTCTTGTATTTCTAACACTTTATCCATCCAACTATTTTCAACTATGCAAACATTTGTCCTATCAGATCTAGATGCATCTGAGCTTTCATTAAATGCTCTACTCTGAATAAAATGTATCTTCCTATTTTTATACTTATATTCTAATATCGCTGTATCCACTTTTAATACTAATCTATCAAACTCCATTCCCTCCGGCCTATACCCAATCTTCAAAACCGGAATTCCTAGCTCTTCCTCAATCAGTCTATATGCCTCTTCTTCACTATCAACTTCTATATAGTTTTCAGCTTCATTGTTCCATGCAATATTGCTCTTCTGGCCATCGCGAACATTCGCCTTATATTCCAAATACTTTCTACCACTAACTCCAATTCCCGCTGCCCACAGCAATCCACCTGCCATGGCGGCTGCCAGAAATAGTTTCCATGCACCGCGGCGGAAGCGGCGTGGAGTATGGGGAACTTCGTTGATAGCGCCAGTCTCCGGCGGACGCTCCAGTTCGGATGTTTCTCCGGAGCGAAGATGAATATCCGGCTCTACCGGCGAATAGGAATTGGGACGGTTTAATTCCTTCTCCAGTTCTGTGGAGATCCCTCTTTCGCTCATCTTCTCTAAAATCTTCTCAAACTCGCCTAAAGGCGCCATCATACCGCCGGCAGCTGTGGAATCTTGTTCGCCTTGCTGTCTGTCTTGATCTGCCATTTTTGCAGACTCCACCACCTGTGCTTCAGCTATCTCCAGCTCCTTTAAAAGCTGTTCATCGCTGTAATCAAAGGCTTCCTGAAGCAATAATTCTATTTTTTTATCTTCAGCCTGAATGCTGTCTGCCTCTTTTTTCCTTTCCACACTGCACCTCGATTGATATTATAAAATTGCTGATTCTTCCCTTATTTCCCCAAACTTCCCTGGTTCTTAGGGTTGACTTTTTCTCTTTTGTGGTTACTATATAACTATAAAAATGTCATCGGAGGTCTCTCTATATGAAAAAAATCATATTGACCGGCGGAGGAACCGCTGGCCATGTTACCCCGAATCTGGCCCTGCTTCCGGCATTGCAGGAATTGGGCTATGAAATCCATTATATCGGCTCAAAACAGGGCATTGAGCGAAAATTAATTGAAAATGCCGGGATCCCTTATGATGCCATCTCGTCCGGTAAACTTCGCCGCTATTTCGATCTGAAGAATTTTTCCGATCCCCTGCGGGTTGCAAAGGGCTATCTGGAAGCTTTAAAGCTAATGAAAAAGTATAAGCCAGATGTTGTCTTTTCCAAAGGCGGCTTTGTTTCGGTTCCGGTTGTACTGGCAGCCAAGCATTACAAAGTCCCAACGATTATCCACGAATCTGATATGACTCCCGGACTGGCAAATAAAATTTGTATCCCCTCAGCAAGAAAGGTATGTTGCAATTTTCCCGAGACCCTGCCCTATCTTCCGGAAGATAAAGCAGTGCTTACCGGTTCTCCCATCCGCGCTGAGATTCTTCAGGGCGACCGCCTGGCCGGACTGAAGTATTCCGGCTTGTCACCGGAAAAACCAGTTATCCTGATTATCGGCGGTAGTCTTGGTTCTGTAAAAGTAAATACCGCTGTCCGAAGCATCCTTCCTCGCCTTTTACAGCAATTTCAGATTATACATATCTGTGGCAAAGGCAATCTGGACGAAAGCCTGATTCACACCGACGGATATGTACAGTATGAGTATGTGGATGCTCCATTAAAACATTTATTTGCTGCTGCTGACCTGATGATCTCCAGAGCCGGCGCTAATTCCATCTGTGAAATCCTGGCTCTGAGAAAACCGAATCTGCTGATTCCCCTCTCTGCTGCTGCAAGTCGGGGCGACCAGATTCTTAATGCAAAATCATTTTGTAAACAAGGTTTCAGCTCTGTGCTGGAAGAAGAAAATTTAACAGACGATACCCTGTATCAGGCTATTACTGATCTGTATACAAACCGCCAGACCTATATCTCTGCTATGGAAGGCAGCCATCAGAAAAATGCGGTAAGTACGGTCATCTCATTAATTGAGTCATTTTCCAGTTAAGTCGTCTTTCCTTCTCTCCCCAATTCTTTCCGAAGAACTTTTCTTGCCCTGGAAATTCTGGCGCGGCAGGCATCGCTGCTGATTCCCAGGATTTCACATACTTCCTTTTGCGGCCGTCCTTCAATCAAATGGAGAATGGCCGCTTCCTGCAGGTCTTTGCTCATTCCTTTAATCACCCGCTGTATCTCTTCAAGAGTCTCGTTCTCATATATTTTATCAAAAGAAGTTTCTACCCGGTATCTGGAAGCTATTTTGCAGTCTTCGATAAATTCCTCAGAATTAATGCTGATGGTATCCATATTTCGGCTTTTTCTGTGATAGTCTACACAGCGATTTTTCAAAATTCTTACCAGCATTGCTTTCTTGCGCCCCGGCGTCCATTCCAAAGAGTAATGCCCAAAGTACGCAATAAATGTCTCTTGAACCACATCATCTACATCTTTATCCGGAACTCCATATGATTTTGCCAGCACACGAAGAGATGCCTGATGTTCCTCATACATGGACAGCAACAGCTCATTTATCTTTTGTTGCATGTCATTCTCCTAAATCTATGAAAGCGCGCTTTTAATTTGCTCTGCAGTCTGAGCCAGTTTATCCGCATTTGCCGGCTGACATTCCCACTTTACAATAGAAGGCCCTCCCTGATATCTGGGAATCACATGCATATGGAAATGAAAAACGGTCTGTCCCGCTTCCTCCCCATTGTTCTGAACCAGGTTAAATCCGGCGCAGCCCAAAGTCTTTTTCATAGCGGCTCCTATTTTTGCAGCCAAAGGCAAGACTTTCGCCGCGGTTTCTTCATCCAGCTCGCAAACATCTTTAAAGTGATTCTTTGGCAAAATAAGCGCATGACCTTCCGTCGCCGGTCCCAAGTCTAAAATTACACGAAAATCCGAATCTTCATACACGGTTGCAGATGGTATTTCCCCATTTGCAATTTTACAAAAAATACAAGTTTCGTCCTTCATAAATAGTCCCCTCCTGATTTCATCTTCTTTTTTCTTCCTGCCTTTGGCTTTCGATACAGAATTCCCCCCAGCAGCAAACCGATAAAAATACCGGATATATGCGCTATATTATTTGTACCCGCGCTTGTAAATCCCAGGTACAGGGAAAAAACTGCCATTAAAATCATTTGCCTGCTGTTTAAATCTTCAAGCCTGCCCTGATTTCTCAAAACTGCATAAATTAATCCTCCAACTACTCCAAAAACCGCTCCGGATGCTCCTGCAGATACTATGTTAGGCGAGGTTTTTAAATAGAAATAAACAGAGACAATGTTGGCTCCTATCCCGCATACCAGATAGAAGATAAGATATTTTACCTTCCCCAATGCCCGCTCCAGATTATCCCCCAGAGCAAACAAAACCAGCATGTTATTAACCAAATGGTGAACTCCAAAGTGCATAAACATTGCTGTTACTAACCGGTAATATTCTTTCTCCCAAATTACCAGCGGAACATACAATGCTCCGTACCGTATCATTATCCTGGCATCCTCACTGGATCCTTTTGTCTCAACAAAGATGAAATACAGTACGTTTAAAGCAATCAGACAGCCATTCACCCAGGCAATATTATTCTTAGAATACGATGAATTCATGGCGATATGTCTCCTTTGCATCAGACATATTCTACCATATCCCGGAGATTTTGTTAAGGGATTCTTCTTTAAAATAGTCTACATAAAGCGGAATCCGCTATCTGCAATATATATTTCATCCCCTATTTCCAAAAATCTTGTCTCATTATTTTGAAGCATCACTCCTTTTACCATAGTTCCGTTAGTCGAATTTAAATCGGTAATCTGATACCTGCCGTCTTGTTCCTCCAGCTTTACATGGAGACGGCTAACCGTGTCCTTATTTAATGTATAGTCTGTAATCTCACTTTTCTTTCCAATAATAAAAGGAAAATACGGAATAGGGATATCCTCTTGTTGTTTATCCAAGCTTACAAGATACCGAATCGCCTTTTGACCGATATTTTCCGGAGTCAGCAGCTGCGTTTCCATTATCGGAGGAATTTCAGGCGCTATTACAGGAGGATCTTCTTCCTTCTCCAGTGGAATTTCCTCCGGTAAAAAAGGAATCTCCCAGGAACTTTCTTCCACATTTTCTGCAAAAATACGTTTCATTATCCACAATACCAGGCCAAATACTCCCCATACTCCATACCAGGCCGCCAACAGAAACGGATAATCCATAAAAAATCCGGTTCCTTTTATCAACCAAACCAAGCCTGGTGTCATCAGAATACCTGCAATAACCAGAAGCCTTTTTCCAAAAGAGTTTTTCTTCTTTTTCTGCTGTTTAGGCTTAACCTCTTTTCCATATTCTGAAGAAAAAAGTTCGGTAGGTTCCGGCAGGGAGCTTTCATATTTGATAATTGCGGGATCGAAATCACTTTTCTCTTCTTCCGGCTCAGCCCCTTCTTTTGTCTCCTGAGACAGCCATTTTAAAAGATTATCCATTCCATAAAGCTCTTTTTGGCTTTCGTGATAAAGGCGGTAAGCTAAAAGAACACCTTCCTTTTCCTTATGATCCACTTTTTTTAAAATATATTGAAGCAGCTGCTCCATGGCTTTGGGAAAATCCCCCTGCCTGCCGGGAACCAGACACAGAAATATCTTAAAGTCCTCCGGATTTACATATATGTATTCCGGTTCTAATAAAATCTGGCTCTCCAAAAGCAGATAATTTTCCATCCCTTCTAATATCCTGGCAATGGAGGCAACTAATCCTGCAATTTCATCCCTTCCAATCCACCGTCCCTCCAGAAGCCGGCTTAAAGGCTGTTTTGAGGTTATTTCATAGTAGTAAAACACCCCATCTTCCGTCTGCTGAAGCCGGAACTTCAGCAGACCGGGTATTGTATTTGCCATTAACATCCGGCTCTCATAGCTTTCTTCACAATTACTTTCCGGCTTTATAATCAAATAATTATGGCGCATCTGCCTTTCGTAATGAATTTCCATCCCCAACCTCCAGTTGTCTCACTGCTTCTGTCTTTCTCAAAAATGTCTCCGGTTCAAAAATACCAGCCTCTATCTGTATGTTCCACTGACCATCCGGTTTCCTTGCTTCGGATTTCCCTGCCACTTTCCCTGAGTGTTCTTCAAGGTGCAGGCGAAAACCATGAAAAGAAAATTGAGTGATTTTCCGTTTCACAGCCTGTCTTTCTATTTCTGCAATTCCCTGTTTTCTTTCCCAGGGGCTTAACCGTCTCGCCTGCTCCACCCGTTCATGGAGCGCCATCTTTCCCACAGTCTCATCATGAAGCCCATAAGCCTGACGGATAACCACTGCCATCATGACGCAGAAGATGCTCATAATAACAGCCGCTTCTATGGTATAACTCCCTTTCATGTCTGTCTCCTTATAGAAAAATAAGCCATATTCCCACCGGCAGCACAAACGGAATAAACGGAATCTCTATTCTTTTTCCCACAGGCCACTTTATCTGCCGTACTGCCAGCAGTCCAATCCCCCAGCAGCTGCAAAGAATCAGACTTCCCCACAGCAACATAGCATTTTTCCAAAATCCCAGATAGATCCCGGTAATGAAAAACAACATCCCATCCCCGGATCCAATCGCTCCCTCTGTCATCCTTGAAAACATTAACAGCGCCGCTCCCATAAGAGCTCCTCCTGCTATTTCCCAAAATGGTATGTCCCCTGTATTTCCGTGGAGAAATACTATCCATGCCTCATTTTCCCAGTGCTTAAGGATGCCTGTAATTCTGCCTATTCTCCACAGCGCAGCTTCCGTCCCTCCTGATATATAAACCCATACAGGAATCTCCCTGGTTTTCCAGTCGTAGCCAGCTGCAATTATTAAAAATAATAAAATTATCATACGTTTCCTCACCAGCAGTAAGAACACTTTCCCAGATGTTCTGCTTCTTCTATAGAAATTTCTTTTACGTAAGCAATCGTAGCAGAGCAATGCCATTGGGAATGGTAGCTTTCTCCTTCCGGCATTATATAAACTGTGCTCCCGGGCCCTGCTGCGCCTGCACATACCCGGCAGGCATGGTAGCGGCTGCCCCCGTTATTGCGGCAAGTCTCCAAATCCTCATAGGAGACTGCTGTAAGGTTATTTGATAAATAATGACATTCCTGCGTTTTATGGTAACGCGTGCTGTTCTTTCCAACAAAAACCACCTCCGGAGAATGTTCCTGGCTGTTTTCAGGTGTTCCTGAAGTCCCTTCCCCCAGCGGTCCGTCTCTTCCTATCCAGGCTCTGCGAACACTTCTTGATTCCAATGGAATCAATTCTAACCCTAAAACAGAAAATGGCAGCTTCATATCGTAGTTCATTATCAGCCAGACTGTCTCCCCATCATCTAAAATCCGGGATTTACCAAAGCTGATATTTTCTATTGCTGTTTGTCCTGTCTTTCCCTTTATCTGCTGTTCTTCCAAAAATGCAGCTCCCGATAATATTGTTCCTTTCTCCCCGTCCCTCAAATAAGCATATTGGCTTAAGGATTCTCCCATATTCTCCAGATACGCCTGTATCTGCCGCTGCTTGTCCATAATCTTCATAGGCATCATCATACAGATACAGGCGAAAAGAAATAGCGAGAACCCCAATGCCGCCTCAACTGACATACTTCCTTTCAGGTGAAATCTGATGGAGGAAAATAACCATACCCTTTTTCTACGGAAACGGATGAATCCTGTTAAGGGGGCTCGTACTTGGAGAGTTGCGTCTTTTTTTCTTGATTTCGCGTTGTGAATCAGAGCTTCCAGATATGTTTGGATTATTAATATCAAAAATACCGTAAAAAAGGGCATGATTATTCTCCTCCATCAGCATATGTTAATATCCTTTTTTAGCAATTGTTCCGTATCGGTATGTTCCCGCCTCCTTTCCGGTTAAGCCTTTCAACAATCCCAGAGATAAAAATACATGTTTTCCCCGGACCTCTGTCTTTATCTCTATCTGACTGGCACACTTTTCCATGGAAAATCCTGTTTCTTCTCTGGAAAGATTGATCTGAATCATATCCATCATCCGGTATATCACAGTTTTTACAGGGGCAAGAGTCAAAAACAGTTTTAAGTAGCCAGTATAGTTTATGCCCCGGCTGCTTTCTTTCTGAGGCACCAATCCTTTTCTCCCCATTTCCAGAAGGCCTGGCAGATCTAAGTTCCATGTGTCTTTGTCTTTCCAAACCGGCGACTTTCCTCCTGACAAAAGGATTTTTACGTCTACCAGAGATTCTCCTAATGCCCAGATTCCCATAATAAAAAATGCCGTGATTCCAATTAAGGGTGCGAAACCCGACGCCCCCACAATAGTGGCTGCCAGAGTTTCCGCCTCGTGACGTTTTTGGGGATCTGTCAAAATTGCTATTAAATTCAGGCCTTCCCGGACTGCCAGCAAACGGTTTACGGAAGCCGACAGATTTGCGCCGTCTATGGGACTCCCGTATATGATATATTCCAGCTCATATTGGAATTCTTTCTTTTCCCGGGAGCAAAAATCGGTAAAAAAATGTCCCCCATATTCTGCCACCAAAAACTGGTCTGCTAAATTTGTCACTCCCTCCGGCCCATTTCCATTGTCAGCTCTCTGTCCGCCGGTTTCTTCCATATCAGACGGCAAATTTCCTTTAGAAATCATCCCTTCCGAAACTTTCTCTCCTTCCGGGAGGACCAGTGAAAGGACTCCCGATTCTGCTGCACGGCGGATTTGATTAAGAAGTCCTTCTGTCTCTTTGTCTTCTCCTCCGGCAGTATAGGAAACCCGAAGCAGTTGATATCCGGAAAAATGAGTTTCTACCTCCGCCCATAGTCCTTCCTCATCTAACATATCCCCCTCTTCTTCTGGCTCCCAGTTTTCAATGAACTCCATTACCTCCTCTGCTTCTTCCATTGTCTCAAGCACCAGTTTTTCCTGTTGCTCTGCAAGCTCTGTAAGGCATTCCACCTCCTGCCTTCGCTCCCCGTCCTGAGATGTATAGGATTCATACCGCAAAAATTCATCTGCCATAACTCCCTGGACGGCCGTCCCCATGTCCCGGCGCTTTTCTTCATATTCTCCTTTTACCTCCTCCAGCTTTTCTGCCAGGTTATCTGCCTGTCTGCCATACGTTTTTACCAGCCCCGGCACCTGTTTTAAACTGTTTTTTAAGTCCTCTGCCGCCTCCAAAAAACCATCTCCATTTCCCTGTTGCAATGCCTGAAGCGCTCTTTTGTAGCAGTTTTCCTGCCGGTTCAGACAAGAGCTTAGTTTTTCCAGGGTCTGTTCCAGCTTCCAGGCTTCTCTGGTCTGTATCTCCAGCTTTTTAGAGATCTGGTTTACCCCTTCTGCTTCCTTCATTGCTTTTTCCAGGTCCAGCCCCGCCCTCTCGTCCATGTCTAAGGTCCAGATACCATATTTCATAAAGTCTAAAATCTGCTGCTCCATATACTTTCCGCTGCTATCCGTAAGATGAATCAATTCTCTTATTTCGGCAGTATCCGGCTCCATAGGATACCAGTCAAGGGCTTCTGAATACTTTTTTAAATAATAGGTAAACTCTTTTTCTATGGCTTCTTTCTCTCTGTATTCCACACCTAAAATCCGGTACTGATCCCACATGGGCCGGTGATACTGGCTCATTACAGAATCCAGTGCGGAGTTCGCCGATGTTTGAAGATAATATCTGGCCCCGGCCATTCTGGCTGACTCTAAAAGTCCGCAGATCAGGCCAAATACACACAGCAGAATAAGGCTTAAAAATACGGTAATCTGGCCCCTTAGTTTCATCTTAATACACCTCTTTAGACTGGCTGTTGATTTCTTTAAATACATTATTTAAGAGTGTGGTAATCTGCTTTTTAAATATGATAACTAAACCAATAAGCACTACCAATATCAATACAACCTCAATCACTCCAATTCCGTCTTCTTCACAAATCCAAGCTTGTATTTCGTCTCTTACTCTCATAAGTTTCACCTCCCTTCAATAAAAACTGAGAAACGCCGGGGTAACTACCATCACCATAACGATCCCCAGCATCAGGAACAAGGGAAGAAGGAGTTTGGTTCCGGCTTCCTCCCCTAACCTCCTGGCTATGTTTTTTCTCTCCTCAAAAGCCGATACCACTTCTTCCTCCAGCAGATACCGCAGATTTTTCAGTCCTGATTTCCGATTCTGTTCCAGCAGGCTGGCAAGCTTCATATAAGGCCGCAGGCCGCATCTTCGGCCAAACCGCCGGTAAGCTTCTGACTCTGCCACTCCGCTCTGTAAATCTATACATACCTTTACCACCTCCTCATAAGCGGGGCTTGTCCTGCAGCGGCCAGCTGCCAGCCCGGTTTTATAGTCCTGGGCCATCTTTTCCCAGGCAGTGCGAACTGTCATTCCAGCCCCCAGATAAACCTGAAGCTTAGAAGCCACCTCTGAGTATTCCAGCAGCAACTGTTCCTTCCTTTTCTTATCCTTCTCCTTCTGGCGAAGCTGATCTTCAAATCCATATAAAAGGGCTGTCCCACCTCCCATTACCAGGATAAAGAAGCTGCTGTAATCAGGTCTTAAGCGGTAAGAAAGCTTCTCTCCCTCAAATTCTCCGGGAAGTATGAGCCACTCTTCTTCCGCTGTATCCTTATCCGCTGCCTCAATTACTTCTGAAATCGCTTTGACCTTTTTATCTGTGTCAGACAGGCTGGGCGGATAAATATGGATTGGAATATGAAAAATGCTGTTCCCCACATTATCGGAAACCGTAAGCCGAAGCCACGTGTCCTCTCCCTTTTCTGAAAGCCCTTGATTATAAACCTTTCCGAAACTGTCAATCAGCTCTGAGTCCCCGGTTTCCCACTCCAGACTCAATCCCAGCTCATCATAATAGCTTATGAGATTTAAATCTGACCGAATTTCCTTTAAAGACTGATTTTGCTGCAAAATCTCCGCTGGAAGATTCTCTGCCCATTCCTCCCTTATCCGGCAGGCATCTTCTTCCCGGCGCTTCCGGCTGCTTACGGGAATCTGTACGGAAATCTCTTCCTCTTCAAGCCCAGATACCAGCACTTCATACCAGATCTCTTCTTCTCCGTAGCCGCTCCGGCGGATTGCACCCTCTTTCAGAGCCGAATCCCTGTTTCCAATCCAAACCAGAGCAAAAATTACCACGGACACTGTCAGACAAATTATCTGTCTCTTTTGCATTCTGCTCCTTTTCCTTTAAGCTACTCCTATATCCAGAATCCGGCCGGACAGCCAAATCGCCGCTATATAGATTGCCAGACACCCGGTCATAAGCAGGCGGCCTGTGACAGTGGTATACATTAAATCAAAAAAACCGGGTGAAGTCATATCAATATATATAATAATGAAAAAAGGCAGCAGGTTCATAATCCGCTGCTCCAGCCGTCTTGAAGCAGTCATAGTCCTGATTTCCTCATGAACTTGTATTTTGTCGCGGATGGAATCTGCGGTCCGGCTCATAATGGCTACCAGCTCCCCGCCGCTGCGTTTTGCCACTGTAAGTACCTGAACAAAACTTCTAATCTCTTCTATTCCGCTGCGTTCTGCAAAGTTTTCAAAGGCCTGCTCTGCAGTCCGGTTCAGACCAATTTGCCTGGCCATATCCGCAAACTCTGCCGCCAACATTCCCTGAGAGCCATAAAGCATATTTAGCTCTGTTACACTGGCGGCCAGTGCATTTTCTATGGAATATCCGGCGCTTAAAGAAGCTGCCAAAATCAGAACCCCTTCTTTAAATTCACTTTTAAGCCGCTCTTTCCTCTTTTTACACAGCTGTCTTCTGTAGTATATTGGATAGAGAAGCCCCAGGGGGGAGAGAAGGAGAAATACTCTGGTGCTCCGGTAAAAGGCATACGCAGCAGCGCCACAGCACCCAACTCCCGCGGTTATGGATACCACCCATTCTTTTACTGTCAAATAATATCTGTCATAGTTGATAGCCTGCCGCTGCAAGCTTGTCTCTGTTTTGGAGTTCCCCCACCTTTTCAAGACAGCCCTTAACCTGGTCTGTCCGGCTCCCCGGCTTCCGGGCGGAAGTCTTTTCTGTCCCTTGCTTCCCCTTCTCTTCTGCCTTTTCCCGAAATTCGTACAAGGGATTAAGTATAATTTCTCCATCCTCTATTCCTCCAATCTCGGCAATCGTCAAAATCCGTCTGCTCCGATCCCGAAGCCTGCCTAAATGAATCAAGATATCAATGGCAGAGCTTATCTGGCTGCGGACTGCCTGCAGCGGCAGCTCCGCCGCTGTCAAGACCATAGTTTCCAGTCGGGACAGCATATCCTTAGGACTGTTGCCATGACCTGTAGACATACTTCCGTCATGGCCTGTATTCATGGCCTGAAGCATTTCAAGGGCTTCCCCTCCCCGGACCTCCCCTACAATAATTCGGGAGGGATTCATACGAAGGGCCGCCCGAATTAAATCCCGAATGGTAATCTCCCCCTCGCCCTCCCCATTGGCATTGCGGGTCTCCAGGCGGACCAGATTGGGTATCTGCTGAATTTGCAGCTCCGCCGAATCTTCTATGGTTATAATCCGCTCTTCCGGCGGTATCAGGGCTGACAAAGCATTTAGAAATGTACTTTTTCCTGAATTTGTCCCCCCGCATATGAAAATATTGTAACCGGAAGCCACCAGCTTTCCCAGAAAACCTACTGCTTCTTCTGTAATGGAACCCAGCTTTATCAACCGGGACATGGTAATTGGCTCAGGAAACTTCCTGATGGTAACGGCAGGGCCATCCAGCGCTATAGGCGGCAATACAATATGTACCCGGGATCCGTCCTCTAAGCGGGCATCCACAATGGGAGATGAGGTGTTTACCATCCGGTTTATCCGGCTGACTATCTGCTGGATCATGTCCTCCAACTGCTGGATTGTATCAAATCCCCTGCTCCACTGTTCTGTCTTTCCGGCTCTCTCAATAAAAATTTGATCCTTGCCATTTACCATAATCTCTGTTACTGTTCTGTCATCTACCAGTTCCTGTAATATATCCAGGCGGCGGAAAGAATCAAACAGCCGCTGCCCCAGTTTTTCTCTGGCAGAAAGAGGCAAATATTCATTGCGGCCATAGTCAAATATCTCCTGATGAATCAGCTCTTTCAGTTCTTTATCTGCCAGATAAGCCTGCTCCTGGAGCCGTTCCATCAGCCTGGGGCGCAATATTACCATTGCCTGATTTGCAGCAGATTCCTTTTCTGTTTTTTTGTCTCTTCTGTTTAAAATCTGCTCCATTCCGGTTTCCCCCTTAACAGCTGGCGCACATAATCTGCCAGTTCTCCCCACATAAGCTGATCCAGATAGTTGTCCCGACTGCTTAAGCTGCCCGGATTGGGAAGCTTTATCTTCTGAATCCGTTCCAGCAGCTTTTTCCTCCCCGAAGCTTCAAGATAGTCCTGGAATGTTTCCACTTTAAGGCCGGATATGCAATCTTCCCGCACTGGCATATAAATCGTGTGGCATACGTCCAAAATATCCGCTGCCAGCCTTCCATACTGGCCGATATCTACAATAATTGTGTCATATACCCCTTCCCCGGCCACACATTCTAAAAATTCCGCCACCTGGCCCGAACTCATCCTTGCTAAATCCTCCGGATATCTGGCCGGGGCAATGTAGTCTAAGGTTCCCCAGGTGTAGACCATTGTGGCTATTTTTACCCAGTTATACAGGTCTTGTTGAAAATAGTAAAAGGCGTCCGACAAATCTCCCTTAAAACTGTCCGGCATCAGCTTTCCAAGAGCCGAACAGTCCTCCAGATTCAGGTACAAAACCTTCTGTTCCTTTGATAAAAGCTGTCCCATGGTCAGACAAAAAGTAGTCTTGAAACACCGGTTTACCGGAGAATACACTCCAATCAACCGGCTGGGCGTTCCCACCGGAACCATATCCGAGCCAGGAGTCACTTGATAACAGGCCATTACCTCCCTCAAAATTCCATCTGCAGACTGATACTTATAAATGCTGGAAAGCTCATCATCTACCGGTACAACCTCTCCGTCTGACAATGTCAGAATCTGTTTAGCCGGCAGATCTTGCACCAAATCCACAGCCGTTCTGTCTACAAGCAGGATTTCTACTGCATTCCCCTCCATATAAGCCTTCAGCTTTTCAATGGTGGTAAACGCAATAATGGTAAAAGGCACTGCTTCCCTCTGATTGGCAACCTTCGCAAATCGATCCGCATAAAAAGGGTCTATATCATAAACCGCAATTACACGCTTCATAAACTCTCCTTTCCAAGTTTTATCCCTATTTCCCTATAAAAATCGTGACAAGAAACCCTCCCAAAAAGCAGACTGCCAGCGGAATGACCGCCTGATCTCCGTCCCGATCCCTGCGAAAATACGGGATCCTTTTCTGTGTCTGAATACTTTGCCTGATCCAGGCAGTGAAATAGCTTAGACGCCGTCTGGCCTGCCGGTAATAAACCAGCTTTCCCAATGACCATATGGCTCCGATGATGAATCCTGCGGCAGCGGTCCGAAATCCCCTGCCGATTCCCAGATAGCCGCACATCAGCGCTATCAGCTTAGAATCTCCTGCGCCGATAATGCGGAAATAGAAACCTGTTCCTGTTACCGCCGCCGCCATGGCAGCACCGGCCAGAAATTGTAATATGCTGAAAGCTCCCGCTCCTGAAAGCGGAAACAAAATCTGAACCAGCCAGAATCCCAGCCACCAATTGGGAATTTTGTGAGTCCACAAATCCCAGGCAGCAGCGCCGGCCAGCATTGTCCCTGCCGATAATGTTAAATACTCCCCATAAGCCCTCCTTAAACCAACTTTCCTAACGGAAATTGACGCAAAAATCTCTGTAAATTCATTACAAATCACTTTGAAACCATGCCCGATACGGGCCGAACCGTTCTATAATCTGACGGCCGAAATTGATAATACCACACGCCTTAGATTCCGCGACTGCGGTCGGCGTTTTGAAATGGTGAACTTATTATGCACCTAAAAATTCCGTTTGTCAAGCACTATTTTTAAATTATTTTTTGTGTCTTTTGTACACTTTTCGTTGACGTACCGGCTCTGAGGTGGTAAAATGTACTTAGTTTAATTTTTTAAACCAAAGGAGGTCCACCTTGTTTGAGAACGGAGATTTAAAGAGTAAATTTCATAACTGCATGCCTCTTTTTATCGCTTTAGGTGATGAAGTCCGCCTTGGTATCGTGGAGGCCCTTTCTGTAGCCTCTTTCCCCAATCAAAAGGGAATGAACGTTAATGAGATTACAAAAAAGACCCACTTGTCCCGCCCCGCTGTTTCCCATCATCTGAAAATATTAAAAGATGCAGGGATGGTGGATTCCCGCCAGGAGGGTACTGCCAATTATTATTACCTGACCATTGAGCAGAGCACCCGTCAGCTTATGGACTTTGGCCGGATGCTGCAGCATATTCTTCTCTATCAGGCCGGCATCCCTCAGTCCCAGGTACAATCCCCGCCAGCAGATGAATAAATTTCCATTTCCCAGGTATACTACCATTAACAATATTTGGGAGATGATATCATGATTGGATTACGAAAAAAAGCTCTGTTCCTTTCCCCTGAAGCAAAGAAGCTCCGCCGGGAAATTGAACACAGCAAACGGGCGATTATAGCCGCTCAGAACCATTTTGAACAGGTAGTGGATCCTACCCTCATTGACTGTTATATTTATGAATTAAACGCTGCCCAGCTCCGCTACCAATTTCTTTTAAGGCGTTTTAAAAGCCAGGAATTGGTGTGATTAAACTTACACCGGGCAGCATAATTATCAGGAGGATTCGTAATTATGAGCACTTGGTATGAAGACCGCGTATTTTATCACATGTACCCCCTGGGTATGACAGGTTCCCCCAAAGAAAATACTGATCCGCAGGTGGTCCACCGTTTTGAAGAGCTGGAAAAGTGGATTCCCCATATCCGCTCTCTGGGTTGCGGGGCTATTTATATTGGTCCTTTGTTTGAGTCTTCTACTCACGGATATGATACCCGGGATTACAAGCTGGTGGATCGCCGCCTGGGGGACAATGACGATTTTAAAGAATTTGTCCGCCTCTGCCATGAGGCGGATATTAAGGTCGTGGTAGATGGTGTCTTTAACCATACCGGCCGGGAATTCTTTGCATTTAAAGATATTCAGGAAAAGAAATGGGACTCCCCATATAAGGATTGGTATAAAGGCGTTAATTTTGACTGGAGCAGCCCTTTGGGAGATCCTTTTGGTTATGAAGCATGGCAGGGACATTATATTCTGCCTGCATTAAACCTGTATAATCCGGCTGTAAAGGCTTATTTGTTTGAGGTTATCCAATTTTGGGTTGACGAATTTGACATCGATGGTATCCGGCTGGACTGTGCCAATGTACTGGATTTCGGCTTTATGAAAGAGCTTCGCCAGCAAACCAGCCATATGAAAGCGGATTTTTGGCTTATGGGAGAGGTAATCCATGGCGATTACTCCCGCTGGGTAAACCATGAGATGCTTCATTCTGTTACCAACTACGAGCTTCACAAGAGCCTTTATTCCGGCTTCAATGACCATAACTTTTTTGAAATTGCCCACAATGTCCGCCGCCTTGAGGCTATTGGTCGTGATCTTTATACCTTTGTAGACAACCACGACGAGGATCGGATTGCCAGCAAGCTCCGCAACAAGGATCACTTGTTCCCTGTTTATCTGTGCCTCTTTACCCTTCCGGGGATCCCGTCTGTTTATTACGGCGGCGAGTGGGGCCTGTCAGGACAGCGGACGAAATGGAGCGATGACGAGCTGCGTCCCGCTGTTTCCATTGCAGATGAAAAAAAGCTTCACTGTCCGCTAACGGATCAGATTTCCCTTCTCGGAGAGATTCATTCCAGAGAAGATGCTCTCCACCATGGCCGCTATCAGGAATTGCTTCTGACCAACCGTCAGTATGCCTTTGCCCGCCATGGAGAATCTTCCGTCCTTATTACGGTTGTAAACAATGACGAGCAGGAAGCTACTGTTACCGTACCACTCCCGGTTCACGCTGCCCAGGCTTCTGACCTGATTTCCGGCTCCGTGATTCCGGTTATGGATAATAAAATTACCCTTTCTTTAAAACCCTGTGATGGTACCCTCCTGAAAGTGAACCTGGGATAAAGATTGGAGAGAGGATTTATCATGCCACAACAAGCAAAAAAACAGGCCGGAACCGGATTCATTACAGAAGTGGATCGCTATCTCTTCGGCCAGGGAACTCATTATGAGATCTATGAAAAATTAGGAGCCCACCCCAGAACCTACAAAAAGCAGCAGGGAATGTACTTTGCCGTTTGGGCTCCTCATGCCGCCCGGGTAAGCCTGGTAGGCGATTTTAACAGTTGGAACCCGGATGCAAATCCTATGGAGGTTCTTGAAGATTCCGGTATCTGGGAGATTTTTATTCCTAAAATGATTCCGGGGCAGTTATACAAATATGCTATTACCACTACTTCCGGCAAAGTACTGTTTAAGGCCGATCCCTATGCCTTCAGTGCAGAGTACCGCCCTGGTACGGCTTCCGTTACCGCTGAGATCGACGGTTTTAAATGGAGCGATGAAAAATGGATGGCTGCCCGCACCTCCACGGTTCCGTCAAAGGCGCCTTTGAGTATCTACGAGGTTCATCTGGGATCCTGGCGCAAAGCAAACAGAGAGGAAAAAGACGGATACCTCACCTATAAAGAGGCTGCCCATCAACTGGCCGCATATGTAAAAGAGATGGGTTATACCCATGTTGAGCTTATGGGAATTGCAGAGCATCCTTTTGACGGTTCCTGGGGCTATCAGGTTACCGGTTACTTTGCTCCTACATCCCGCTACGGTCTTCCCAAAGATTTTATGTATTTTGTTAATTACTTACATAAGCAGGGGATCGGCGTCATCTTAGACTGGGTTCCGGCCCACTTCCCTAAGGATGCCCATGGGCTGGCTGATTTTGACGGCCAGGCGCTCTACGAATATGCAGACCCCAGAAAAGGAGAGCACCCGGATTGGGGAACCAAAGTCTTTGACTACGGAAAAAATGAAGTTAAAAACTTTCTTATCGCCAATGCCATCTTCTGGATAGAAAAGTTCCACGTAGACGGGCTGCGCGTGGATGCTGTTGCCTCTATGCTGTATCTGGATTATGGGCGCAGAGATGGAGAATGGATTGCGAACCGTTACGGCGGAAATCAGAATCTGGAAGCGATTGAATTTTTCAAGCATTTAAACAGCGTCCTGTTAGGCCGCAAAAACGGCGCTATGATGATTGCCGAGGAGTCTACTGCCTGGCCCAAGGTGACTCACAAGCCGGAGGACGACGGCCTGGGCTTCTCCTTTAAGTGGAATATGGGCTGGATGCATGATTTCCTGGAATATATGAAGCTGGACCCCTATTTCCGCAAATATAACCACAATAAGATGACCTTTGGCCTTACCTACTTTACCAGCGAAAACTTTATTCTGGTTTTGTCCCATGATGAGGTTGTCCATTTAAAATGTTCCATGATAAACAAAATGCCCGGGCTCTATGATGACAAGTTTGCTAACCTGAAGGCCGGTTACACCTTTATGATCGGGCATCCCGGCAAGAAGCTTCTGTTTATGGGCCAGGAATTCGGTCAGTGGCATGAATGGGACGAAAAAGTAGCATTAGACTGGCATCTTTTAGATGAGGACCGGCACAAGGAATTGCAGTCTTATGTAAAGGATCTGCTTCATTTATACCGCAAATTCCCTGCCCTTTACAGTATGGATAATGACTGGGACGGTTTCCAGTGGATCAATGCCAATGATGGGGATCGCAGTATTTTCAGCTTTATCCGCCGTGATGAAACGGGCAAGAAAAACCTTTTATTCGTCATTAACTTTACCCCGGTAGAACGGCCGGATTACCGGGTCGGCGTGCCGAAAAAGGGAAAGTACACCTTACTATTAGACAGCGAGCATGGTATGCTTCCCGCCTCCCATGCCCCAGGTTATAAAGCATCTTTAGGCGAATGTGACGGACAGCCCTACTCCTTTGATTATCCGCTCCCGGCTTACGGAACTGCTGTTTTCCGTTTCTAAGGCTTCCTGCGCCTGGCGGACTTTCGACGTTAAAAGTTACATTTCAAAACCAAAAAAGGGATGTCACAAAATGAAGCAGCTTTTTATTTCCGCTGGTTTCATTTTGCGGCATCCCCCTTATTATCAACTACTTTCCTTTTAAATCTGCTTTGGATTTTCTCTTGGTATTTTCTCATTCAAACGTAAAAAAGCCGTATCCGCCTTCTCTGTTATATAGCCCATAGCATGACAGGGTCTCCTGGGTTTCATCGTTCATCCATTGTCCGGGCCACCACATTAAAAATTCTTCGGAAAGCTGGTTTAAGGGCGTCTGTGGGGTATATAAGAGAAATTCCTTCCCGCCCTCCATACCATATGGTTCTGCAGACACATAGCGGACACCGTCTTCAATCCACTGGATTCCGGGGGTTTTTTCACTGAATAGTTCTCCCAGAGTCATGGAATAGGTATACTCGTTCACCTGCTTCATGTCAAAAAACTGTCCGCTGAAAGAGCATGTATAATGAGTTCCGTAAGGATATTCCTCGCCGCTGTCTCCCATATCTGAGTCATCATAGCTCCCTTCAAAAAATCCGTCAGGCCTGAGACTGATTTCGGTTCCCCATGCTCCGGCTCCGCTGGAAAACACAAGATTCAGAGGCGTTTCAAATGGAAGCTCTCCCTCCGCCTGCTTTTCGGATTCCGCCTCCGTCTTGTTGTCTGTCAAGAAGCGATTGGAAAGAAAACGGTATCCGTTTTCCCCTTTTATAAGAACCGTTTCCCTGTCCTCCATCCATTCCTCCCAGTCGGCTTCCGGGGCAAAGCGAAGGGTATAGACATCTCCTTTTTTTACTCCCCCGATACAGGAAAACAGAGTAAAATTCGTGTCTCCTGCCTCATGATAATAGGAATCCGTTTCTGCCACATATACCCACCATTCAGAGGGCTTTCTGATATCCTTAAACCCGATCCCCAGTTTTCTCTGAACAAACTCCTCTATGCTCTGTACCGGAAATTTTAAGCAGTCTGTTTCCAGCCACTCCTGTCCTGCTGCCGCAAGATAGAGAGGAATATCCTCCTCCGGAATCCCTTCTCCGAAACCGGCGCCACTATAAAGCACTTCTCCCAGATCCACATCCTCCGGCACATTGTACTCAGAAAGGAGAAAACCATAATTTTCACGTTCCTGGATAAACCTGGTGAAAAAAGTGATCTCCTCTCTGCTTAGAATTATCGGTTCCTCCTGACTCTCCTGCTCCTTTTCCGGCGGATCTGACGGTTCCTCCGATTCTGTCTGAATTGTTGGCGCTTCTGTCTGTTCCTTCAAGGGCTCTGATGTCTCAACAGGAGAATCGGTTTTGCACCCGCCCAGCAACAGAACACATAAAACTACCGCCCAAAGTTTAGCTCTCTTTTTCATAATAGCTGCTCCAAATTATCTATATTTTTTTGCATTTTCATGCTATCACAAACCTTCTGATTTTACAAGTCAGGAACTCCTGCATTTCTGATTCCTGTCCGTCTAAATGTCCTTCCAAATGTAAGGAAAAAGTAATGTACTTTTCTGCCATACCCGTTGTATAATGAAAATGATTAGCCGGGCGCTTAATAATTTACTGCGAGGAGGGAAAGCTATGCCTAGTATTTTAGTTTGTGACGATGACAAACAAATTGTAGAGGCTATTGATATTTATCTTACTGGTGAAGGTTTTCAGGTAATAAAAGCATATGACGGTTTTCAGGCCCTGGAACTGTTGGAGCAGTCCCCTGTGGACTTAATGATTCTGGATGTTATGATGCCTGGACTTGACGGCATCCGCACCACCTTAAAAGTACGGGAAACCAGCAGTATTCCCATTATTATTTTATCTGCAAAATCAGAAGATACCGATAAAATTCTGGGCCTTAACATTGGCGCTGACGATTATTTGACCAAGCCTTTTAATCCCCTGGAGCTTGTGGCCCGCGTCAAGTCACAGCTTCGCCGTTACACCCAGTTGGGCAATGTTTCTCAGCAGAGTCTTGGACAGGTGTACCGCTGCGGCGGCCTTCAGATTAACGATGACAATAAAGAAGTAACCGTTGACGGAGATCCTATCAAGCTGACTCCCATTGAATACAATATCCTCCTGCTTTTGGTGAAAAATGCGGGCAAGGTATTTTCTATTGATGAAATCTACCAGCAGATTTGGAATGAAGAAGCCATTGGAGCAGATAATACGGTTGCCGTACATATCCGCCATATCCGCGAAAAAATCGAGATCAATCCCAGAGAACCCCGTTATCTTAAAGTAGTGTGGGGCGTGGGTTATAAAATCGAGAAGCAATGATCACAGGAGTTTTTATGAAATCTCACTCTACCACGAAAAGACGGCTGACCGTCACCGCTATCCACCTGTTTTTCCTGCTGCTCACCCTCGTTGGACTTTGCCTGCTCTATGCCAATTCCGACTATGGCCAGGGCTTTAGCTGGCTTTACCAGGGCTCCTATACGGATACCCGGGCTTTTTCCAGACAGTTTGAAAAAGACTCTGAGGCAGTTTTCCAATATGCCCGCTACCGTCAGGTTTTTGAAACCAACGGGGTTCCCGATATGTCAAAAGTTGTTGTCACGGTCAGCGACGGAAACCCTAATAACGAGCAGGATTACACTATTGACCAGCTTCTTCAGTATGCAGAAGCCCATGGCTATGTTCTGGACAAGAACTGGGATATCGTCCAAATTCCTGTTTCTGATGAACAGATAACGGATGAACCGCTTCTCTATATTACCCGAAATATCTATGAGCCGGATGTGGAGTATTCTGAACCTATGGACGCCTACAAAACCTTATCGGATATTTCTTATGAGGTCTTAGAGCATCTGAGCGCTTACTCCTATGTCCATTATAATTTAATCGAGAAAGCCAGCAATTTTCATTTCCTTCTCTCCTATTGGGAGGAAGACTATAAGCCGCTGCTCTTTTCCAATACAGATATGTCTGTAAATGAATTCCGGCAGTGCGGCCGGTATGCTGTTTTTTCCACAGATGCCCTAAATGGCGATTATAACCTGCCTGTGGCTCCTCTTTTTATTGCCTCCATGCTGGATGAATATTCTCCTTATTTAGAAGGTAATGGAATTTTTCTGGCTGCAGTAGATACTTCTTTTGCCGCAGACGATTCATATGCAGCAGGAAATCAACGGTTTTTGCAGACACAGCGGGCTTACGCGGCAGGGCTTATTTTCCTTGCCGCCGGCATTTTAGGATGTCTGGTTACCTTCGCCTATCTGGCTTATTACACTGGCTGGAAAACCACCGAATGTACAGAGCGTTATTTTTATAAATATGACAATTACCCTGTGGAAATCAATATTTTGCTTTCTGTCCTCCTAATTGTAATCGGCTTATATCTGTGTGACAATGTGGGGACGGCAATACTGGATGTTCTGTTTTCCGGAAGAGGTCTTTCTTTTATGACAAGTCTGCTGGACGGACTGGTGGTCTACCTGGTATGTTTTGTCCTCCTGTTCAGCCTGATACGCCAATATAAAGCCGGCAAGCTATGGGAAAATTCATTAACCAGAAGTTTCTTTAAGGATATGGCGGAATATTTTACCAAGCAGAGGCTTTCCATTTCTCTGGCTTATTATTACAGTGGATTCCTGGCAGTCAATCTGTCGTTAGTTTTTGCATCTGTGTTCCTGTTTTACAGCCTGGAAAGCCTGATTCACAAGCTGCTTTTCTTTCTTCTGATCCTGTTATGGGCAATGGGAGACCTTTGGTTTTTTCAGTACCTGTATCGAAAGGCTTCTCAGCAGGATAAAATTAATGAGGCTATCTTTAATATTTCCGGAGGAGATACCCGTTACTGTGTAGATTTAGATGATTTTAATGGCCGGGAAAGAATCATTGCCCAGCATATCAACAGTATTGGTATAGGCCTGGACACCGCTATTCAGGACAGAGTGAAAAGCGAGCGCATGAAAGCGGATCTGATTACCAATGTATCCCACGATTTAAAGACACCTCTTACCTCCATTATCAACTATGTAGATTTAATTAAAAGGGAGAATGTCCAAAATCCGAAGGTTCAGGAATATCTGGAAATTCTGGAGCAAAAGTCTCAGCGCCTTAAAACCCTTACAGAAGATCTGGTAGAAGCTTCTAAGGCAAGCTCCGGCAATGTAAAATTGGAAATGACGGATATCGACATTGTGGAACTGGTTCACCAAACCAACGGAGAATTTGAAGAGAAGTTTGCACTTCGGTCTCTGGAGCTTATCAGCCGGCTTCCGGAAGAAGCGATTGTGATTGAGGCGGACGGCGGACAGCTTTGGCGGGTGTTGGAAAATCTCTATAATAATGCATTTAAGTATGCCATGGAACACAGCCGTGTCTATGTAGACATTATCCGGGACCAGGATCAGGTGCTGTTTACCATTAAAAATATTTCCGACCATCCTTTAAATATCACCGGCAGTGAACTGACAGAGCGTTTTGTCCGGGGTGATGTATCCCGCACTACGGAAGGCAGCGGTCTGGGACTCTCTATTGCACAAAGCCTTACCCGCCTGCAAAATGGCTCTTTTGATATTATTATTGACGGAGACTTGTTTAAAGCTTGTGTCCGGTTTCCTGTTAAATCGATACCCTGATCAGGTTAGCTTTTCATAACGCGCGCCTTGCTTTAGGCCGCAGAAAGGGCTGTTTCAAATCCAAGTTGCGTTAGTTTGAAACAGCCCTTTTTATGTCTCTTTACTTTTCAAATTTATCCGAATATTCTCCATGCACAGATAAAGTTATTGGCCCACCAGGAGCTTAACCCTCTATGGACAACCCGGCCATTACTGGAGGATGCGTCAATTACCGTACCGCCTCCGGCTGCAATGCCTACATGGCCCTTTACCACCACAATATCTCCTGCCTGAATATTGGAGAAGCTGGTAATCTTGGTATAGCGGCCTACATTTCTCCATCCTGATGATGTAAGATAGCTTTGCTTTACTCCTACCTGATTTAAGCACCAGTATACAAAGCCGGAGCAGTCAAAGGAGTTGGGACCTTTAGCTCCCCATACATAAGGACAGCCAACCTTGGACTGGGCAACCGCAATCAGGCTGGCTACGCCGCCGCTGTTTTTGATGGTGCCGCCCCCGGAAGATCCCTGGGAGCTGCCGGAGGAACTTCCTCCGGAGCTTCCTGACGCAGGCCTGCTGCTTCCGCTGGATCCCGATGAGGAGGAAGTGCTGCCAGCCGGAGCTCTCTTTACATTATCTCCGGTAAGCTTGGCCAATGTCTGGACTCCTACCGATCCGTCCTGAGTCAGTTTATTCTGCTTCTGGAAATTTTTTACTGCTTTTTCTGTTATCTCACCATAATAGCCGGTAGCATTGGCAGAGTTTAAATAGCCATATTTGCTTAACAGGCTCTGAACCTTCTTTACCTGATCTCCCTGATCGCCCAGACGCATACCATTGGGAACTGCCTCCGATCCGTTTAGTACGTCTCTGGTTGAAGGGCCTAAATATCCGTCTACAATCAAGTCATTACGGGACTGAAACTGCCTGAGCGCGGCGGCCGTATCGTCTCCAAATGCACCGTCCGGCTCTGTCATTAAATATCCCAATGACCTCAATCTTTCCTGGGCCGCCAGGACCACTTCGCTCTTTTCGCCATAGGCAAGGAAATTGGCCTTAATCTCGTCGCTATATAAAAGATTCATGGTTTTTTGGCCCACCATGCCGTCCGCCTCCAGGCTGTTGACCTCCTGAAGTTTTAAAACCGCCGCTTCTGTGGAATCCCCAAAATTGCCGGTGATCAAATCTGATGTTGCCAAATAACCTAATTCATACAGACGGTTCTGAAGTTGAGAGATATCGTCTCCCTCATCTCCCTTTCGAACAGCATAGTACTTTGCCGCCGGATCCATAATTGCGTCATAGGTAGCGCTTCCCACAATCCCGTCCATTGCCAGTTTATTTTGTCTCTGGAAAATTTTTACTGCACGCTCTGTCTGAGTACCGTAATAATCGGTAGGCTCATCGCTGTCCATAAAGCCCAGTTCCATCAACCGGCTCTGCAGATTCACTACCGCGGAATGTCTGTCTCCTACCCGAATATATTCCGGCATAGGCTCTACCTCCGGAACCGTTATGGCAATGTTAGGGAGTAATTGTCCCTCCGGCTCCAGCGGCGGAATTGATTCCGGCGCCGTGGTAATTTCTATAGGAGTTGTCTCTATCACGATGGGTTCTGTCATGGAGCTGGCCTGAGCATCTCCTACCGATGCTTCCTTGCTGCAAGCTGTGGCAACGAATCCGGCAGCAGCAATGGTAATTGCTACTGCACCATAGAGCCCCCATCTCTGAAATGGCTTCTTTCCGCAATTTTTTCTGGTAAGTCTCTCTGTCCTCATTAAAAGATTCCCTTCTATATTTCAATACATCTTGTCGTAATCTCTTTATTTTTGTCGAACCAGATTTATTTTACCATACTTTTCCCGGAAACATAACCTATATTTTATACAAATTTTTTAAGATATCCTTACAAAAGAATTTTTGAACAGAAATAAGGACGGATACCAATTCTTTTCGAATTCGTATCCGTCCTAGAACATATTATCCATTGGACTTTACCTCTGTTTCTTTTCTCTATTTGAATTTTTGCGAAACTTTCATTCGCTCTGATAACATCCCCTATTATCTAATTTTTATTCTTTCTTTATCATTACAGAAGTCGTATGTGATTAATCTAATATTTATATTCTGTCTTATGCTTTTCCAAGTATCCAATAATACTTTCTCGTCATATCACCGGATTCTGTACTTCCTGCATGTCCTACATTCTATCTATATCGTCCTAATTGTAATACTTTTCTGATTCTGTATTTGATAAAGGTTCCTTGAGGATGAACTCCTTAGTACTTTGGACCGTACCTCCTTTTCTTAGATTTTTTATTTTTCTTACTTGTTTTTGATGGTTTTATTATATACGATCCCCGTATATTTGTCAACACTATTTTTAAAATTTTTATTTAAATTTTGATACCTGTAAAATTGTATATTATTTTTCAAACAATATAAACTTTTTATATTGTTTTTACAGTCATTATTTTTCAAAAAGTTATTGCAGAACAAAAAAAAGCGCCAACCCCGCAACCCTTGTTTGCAAAATCAGCACTTCCTAGTGCACCTTCAGGGACTCGAACCCTGGACAAATAGATTAAGAGTCTACTGCTCTACCAACTGAGCTAAAGGTGCATTTCTTAAATTTTTTGCGTGCTTGTCTCAAGCACATGTGTTAGTATATATTATCTTACAAAAAAAGTCAATAGTTTTTTATAATTTTTTCAAGCGGGAATCCGGTATGCCCTTTGGCGCCTGGAAACCCGCTTAAATATAGCTTTTATAAGGCTTTATCTAAAGCATCCATCAGTAATTCTCTCTTCTGAACGCCAATCATTTTAGCCTCTACGCTGCCGTTTTTAATAATCAGCAGGGTGGGAATAGACATTACGCCATATTTCATGGCAATATCCTCATTGTCATCTACATTGAGTTTGCCCACCTTTGCTTTTCCATTGTAAAGCTCTGCCAGCTCTTCTATTACAGGAGCCATCATTTTACAGGGCCCGCACCAGTCTGCGTAAAAGTCTACCAGTACCGGCTTATCGGATTTTAAAACTTCCTCTTCAAAATTTTGAGTTGTAAACACCTTTTCCATCATCATTCTCCTTTGCTATCTTTTTTTACATTTGTCTTTTTTACATTCCAGGACCTTACAGACCTCTAAAAAGCATTTCCTTAGATGCAGCGCCTTCCGATCCAATTCTATCTTATCACAAGTGGCGCATCTTAAACGCCGTACCAGCTTTGGAGGCAGATTCATCTAACCACCAACTCTTTTTTATTAGTGTATGCACAAAGATTTGTTTCATACTCTTTTTGCAATAAGCTTGCAGATTGCGTTTCCTTTGGCTACGAATTTCGTTTCATACTCAGTCATTACATTGCCCTCTGCCATAGGGCTGTTGTGAAGATCAAAGGTTTTTTCCTCGATCTGCCATCCTGCGGCGGGAATTGATTCCAGTGAATACTCAAATAATCCCCGGTTATCTGTCTTAAACTCTACCTTTCCGTCTTTTGCCAATACCTTATCATACACAGCCATAAATTCCGGTGAGGTAAGGCGCCGTTTGGCATGGCGTTCCTTGGGCCAGGGATCTGAAAAGTTTAAGTATATTTTACTTATCTCCTCTTCTCCAAATACTTCCGCCAGTTCTTTGGCGTCTACACAGAGAAACCAGATATTGGAAAGCTCCAGTTCTTCTCTCTTTTGCAGCCCTCTAAGAAGAACGCTGGAATATCTCTCAATTCCAACGTAATTTATCTCCGGATGGTTTTGGGCCAGTTCCATAATAAATTTGCCCTTTCCCATGCCAACTTCAATCTCAATGGGATGCTCATTGCCAAAGAGCTTGTGCCACTGGCCTCTGTGGGTCCTGGGATCCTGGATCACATATGGGCTGGCCCCTATATTTTCCTCAGATCCTTTAATATGACGCAGTCTCATAGAAATCCTCCCTGTTGTCTTGTAATTCTGTCCTCAGTCAATCCCCCTGCTGCAAATAAGGGTACGTGTTTAATATACATGAATGTCCTATATTTTGGCAAGCTTTTTCTATATTTTCGTTTAAACGTTTGAATTTAGAAGAAAAAATTTTGATATTTTCGGAAAATTTCAGTGCAAATTTTGTCAGAATCTAGTATAATATAAGAAATTAAGTCGATTTGGGGATAAGGAGGTTTTGATATGGGGCAGCCCTTTAATGTTTGGGATAAAGTACAGCTAGGCGTCAGCGAAACAGAGCGCCTCATGGGACAAAGGGATTACAATAAAGCGATGGTACAGGCCCGCCAGACTCTGGAAGTTATGATAAAAGCGTTGGGAAACAAGGCCTGTATCGTGGAAAGCGATCTTGCCAGCACCATTGATCAACTATATGAAGGGCGCTGGATCGACAAAATCACCAGGGATCATTACCATAAAATCCGTATGATTGGAAATAAAGCGGCTCATGAAGGGCATAACAGTTCTGCTGATGCAAATCTTGCATTTGCCTTGCTGTCTCAGGAAGCCGATGCTTTTTCCGAATATAAGACAGAGCAAAGAAGCAGCCGCACCATCGCCTATATTCCTCTGGAATCCGGGCGTTCCGGCTCTGGAAACAGGTCCTCCTCCGGATCCCGATCTTCTGGTTCCCGATCTTCTGGATCCCGTCCTTCCGGTTCCCGTCCCTCTGGTTCCCGATCTTCCGGTTCCCGCAATACGGCAAGAAGCAGCTCCGGGGCAAGATCCGGCCAAAGACGTCCTTCCGGTAAAAAGAAAAAGCGCAAAGGCGGCATTACCCTGCGGGATCTTCTCCCCTTGCTGGCTGTTTTGGCAGGTATCATTTTACTGGTGGTCCTGATTCGGGTATTTATGCCAGATAAAAAGGATGAAACCGAGACCACTGCTCCTACATCCGCAGTGCAGACCACTGAGACAGAGCCTCTTCCCATGGAACCGGTGACTCAGCCGGAGATTGTAGAAACCACACCTGCCGTTCCTCAGGAAACCGTCACCTACAAGACCAATACCACCTTAAATGTTCGCTATGAGCCTTCTACCAGTGCGCGGATTGCCGTACAGCTTGCTCCGGGAACCGAGGTCAATTATGTGGGTGTTCATGATGACTTTTGGAGTATTATTAACTATGATGGAGCGGATGTATATGTTGCCACCCAATATTTAACTCAGGAATAGCTGCTCTCAGTAAACCGGAAGAAGTGTTAAGAATATATTTATTTTTTAAAAAAGCCCTCCCATCCAGGGCTTTTTTTACTTTTTGACTATAGCTTTTTAAATTATGTGGTAGTATAATGACTGTGTTTTTATAGAATGTAGCAGTTCAGACTGAATTGTTGCAAAAATTAAAATAAGGAGGTATTTTTGTGGATAAGCTAATCAAAAAAATCTCAGAAATTGAGGCCTCTGCTTCTCTTATTATGGATGGTGTAAATGACCGCAAAGCCGCCTTTTCCGAGGAAATGCGAAAGCGGACGGCTGATTTTGATGCCGGACTGGAGGCGGATACAAAAAGCAAGCTGGAAGCCCTCCGTTCTAACTTGGAACAGAATTTAAAGGCCCGGCTTGCCAAGCAGGAAGCCGAGGCAAATCAGGCTATAGAAAAGTTAAATGTTTCCTACGAATTACACCATAAGCAGTACGCTCAAAAGCTGTTTCAGGATATGATAAAGGAGTGATGGTATGGGAAACCTGTTAGCTTACAGCGGCCTGACCGCTAAGGTAAAGGCCATGCAAAGCCGCCTGATTACGTCTGAGCAAATGCGGGAAATGGCTGCTTTGAGCTCCGTTACCGCCTGTGTGGAATACTTAAAAAGGCATCCTTCCTACGCGGATCCTCTGGGAGACACACAAGCCGGCGAGCTCCACCGCGGCGCTATTGAACAGTATTTAAAGCTATCGGAATATCAGGACTTTGCAAAGCTTTACCGTTTTTCAAATCTGACACAGAGAAAATTCCTGGACTTCTATTTTATACATTATGAGGTGGCATTTCTTAAGAGATATCTGAGAAGCATCATCAGCCACACACCCTTAGACCTGAATTTATCTGTATTTCAACAATTTTTTGACCGCCACTCTTCTCTGGATTTTACCAGGATAATGGAGGCCAAATCCCTGACCGATTTTATTGCGGCCCTTGAGGGTTCTGTATTTTATCCTCTTTTTACCAATCTGGACCGCGAAAACGGCCTCTCTCTGTTTGACTGTGAAAATGTCCTGGATATGTTTTACTTTAAAACCATGTGGCGGATTATAAATAAAAAATTAAAGCCAGCTGACCGGAATATTTTAATCCAATGTTTTGGCAGCCAGCTGGATATGCTGAATATTCAGTGGCTTTACCGATGTAAGCAATTTTATCATATGGCCCCGTCGGAGATTTATGCAGTGTTAATTCCTATTCAATACCGGTTAAAAGTTTCTGACATTCGCAGCATGGCAGAATCAGAAACTATGGACGGCTTTTTTTCTGCCTTAAAAAACAGCCGTTACGGGAGTGTTACGGAGCAGGGTCTTGCCAAACATCCTCATCCGGAAGTCCTGGCCCGCCAGGTTAACGAACATATTTATCAGTACACCAGTCAGAAAAATCCCTATTCTATTGCGGTCTTAAACACCTATCTTTACCGCAAAGAGCAGGAAATTCAGCGGCTGATTACGCTTATAGAAAGTATCCGTTATGGAGTTCCTTCCCAGACCATCATAGAGTCCATAACGAGTCCATTTAAAGGAGGTCTAATATCTTGATAGAGAAAATGAAGTTCTTACGCATCTCGGGGCCTAAGGACGATATTGACCGGGTAGTGGATGAGTATTTATCCAAGTATGAGATCCATCTTGAAAATACCTTATCTGAGTTAAAAACAGTCCGCGACCTGCGTCCCTTTACCGAGGTGAATCCTTACCGCCAGGAATATCAGCGGGCAGCTGAGCTGGCGGCCCTTTTTCCGGAGAGCGCCGGCTTCCGGCCAGATCCAGAGATGGATGCTCAGGCGGCGGCTTCCTTTATCCGGGATCTGGATCGTATCCTTATGGATTTCAATACTGCTGTCCAGGAAAAACAGGATGAGTTAAAGGCTGTAGAAGAGTCTTTAAATGAGGTCCTTCCCTTCGTGGGACTGAATTATAATATCAGCCAGATTCTCAAGTTCCGGTATATTAAATACCGGTTCGGCCGGATTTCCAGGGAATATTACGAAAAGTTCTCTGCCTTTGTATATGATACGATTGATACGATTTTATTTCCCTGTCATGAGGATGAAAACTATGTATGGCTGGTATATTTCGTTCCGGAACGATTGGCCAGCAAGGTAGACGCCATCTATGCTTCCATGCATTTCGAACAGTTTTATCTGCAGAAGGAATACGCCGGAACGCCTACAGAAGTTTGTGAAATTTTAAAGGCCCAGGCTGCCTCCCTTCAGGAGGAGATTGATGGTCTTCAAAGCAGGATTTCTTCTGAGATTCAATCCAGAAAATCCGACGTGTTAAAGGCCTACGCAAGGCTTTCCACTTTTACCAGCAATTTTGATATCCGGAAAATGGCTGCCTGTACCAAGCACGAAGAGCAAACCTTTTATATTTTATGCGGATGGATGGCAGAAAAGGACGCTGACAAGTTCCGGGCCCAGGTTACTGCAGATGGCAACATTTTCTGCATCGTGGAAAATGACCATACCAATCTGTTAAACGGCCCGCCAACTAAGATGAAAAACCCCTGGCTGTTTAAGCCTTTTGAGATGTTTATCCAAATGTATGGCCTTCCGGCTTACAATGAGATTGACCCTACCATTTTAATCGGCATCACTTACTCCTTCCTTTTTGGATTCATGTTTGGCGATGCAGGGCAGGGATTGTGCCTGTTAGTTGGCGGCTTTCTGCTGTATCGGGCAAAGAAAATGAATCTGGCTGCCATTATTTCCTGCTGCGGTTTCTTTTCTACCATTTTCGGGTTCCTCTTTGGCAGTATTTTCGGGTTTGAAGATATTATTGAACCTCTGTGGTTAAGACCGGCCCAGGCCATGACCAGACTTCCGTTTATCGGGATGCTGAACACCGTATTTATTGTGGCGGTCGCCATGGGCATGGGCATTATTCTTCTTACCATGGTACTGAATATTATCAACGCTTATAAGGCCCATGAGCCGGTGGAGTCCTGGTTTGATACTAACGGAATTGCCGGATTTGTATTTTACGCCAGCCTGGTGATGACCATTGTCCTGTACATGACCGGAAAACCTCTTCCGGCAGCCATTGTGCTGGTGGTAATGTTCCTGATTCCTCTGGCGCTGATTTTCCTGAAAGAACCGCTGACCGCAATGGTGGAGAAAAAGGCGGCAAAGCTTGAAGGCGGCAAGGGAATGTTTGTGGTTCAGGGATTCTTTGAAATGTTCGAGGTGTTATTAAGTTACTTCTCCAATACCTTGTCCTTTGTCCGTGTAGGCGCCTTTGCCGTAAGCCATGCTGCCATGATGGAGGTTGTTCTCATGCTGGCCGGTGTAGAATCCGGCAATCCCAACTGGCTGGTTGTGGTTCTTGGGAACCTGTTTGTCTGCGGCATGGAAGGATTGATTGTAGGGATTCAGGTGCTTCGTCTGGAATATTATGAGTTATTCAGCCGTTTCTATCGCGGCACCGGACGGGCATTTAAGCCTTATGGAAAGACCGTGGCTTAAACTTATTACAGAAATATCATAAATTTTCTAAATATAAAGGAGAGATTATCATGACTTTCACAGTAAAAATCACTTTGGCTCTGGCATTAATTTTAAGTATTGCAGTTCCCTTCGGCGCATTTGCCGCCGGTGAAAAGACCAGGGGCCGTTATAAAACCGCTCTTGCAACTAATGTATTTTTGTTCTTCGGCACCCTGATTGTATCCAGCGCCCTGATGTTCTCTGGCAATGCATTTGCCGCCGAGGCGGCTTCTGCTGCCGGAAGCTCTGCCGCCGGATGGGGGTATCTGGCTGCCGCCCTGTCAACCGGTATGTCCTGTATCGGCGGCGGTATCGCCGTTTCCGCTGCTGCTTCTGCCGCTTTGGGCGCTATCAGCGAGGATGGCTCTATTCTTGGTAAATCTTTAATCTTCGTTGGCCTTGCCGAAGGTGTTTGTCTGTACGGACTTATTATTTCTTTTATGATTTTAGGTAAGCTGTGATTCTATGAAGCTGTATCTGATTAGCGACAACATTGACACCCTGACCGGCATGCGTCTGGCAGGTGTGGAAGGAAGCGTCGTCCATGAGAGGGCGGAGCTTAAGGAAGCCCTTGATAAAGTTTTGGCCAACAAAGAGATTGGCATCCTCCTTCTGACAGAAAAGTTCGGAAGAGAGTTTCCGGAAATTATTGATGAGGTAAAATTGGAGCGAAAGTTCCCCTTAATCGTAGAAATCCCGGATCGCCACGGTACCGGCCGCAAGCCCAACTTTATCACTTCCTATGTAAATGAAGCCATTGGACTGAAACTATAGAAAGCAGGTGACTTACTTTGACAACAGACGAGAAATTACAGCATTTTCTGGATATCTCCATGGAAGATGCCAGAGAGAAAAGCGCCCGCCTGTATGACGAATATGCCTCTGCCTTAGAGCAGGCCTTTGAAGAGCACAAAGAAGATGCCGCGCGGCGTCTTGATATGCAGCTCCAGGGGGAATCTAATAAGCTGGGGCGGGAGATGAATAAAAAACTGGCTTTAGCCCAGATCAATTTAAAACGCCGGATAAGCAAGCGTCAGGAAGAATTAAAAGAGATGCTGTTTGTAGAGGTTCAAAATATGCTGACAGACTTTATGGCTTCTCCGGCTTACGTGAAGCTTTTGGAAGACCAAATCCTGGCGGCCCGGAAGTTAGCCGGCAGCAGCGATATTATTATCTACATTGATCCGGCAGATGAACCTCTGCTTATGCATCTGTCTGTGGAAAACCGGGAAGCCATTAAGATCAGCCAGTATTCTTTTTCCGGAGGCACCCGGGCAGTGGTTCCTCAGGCTCACATTTTAATTGATAATTCCTTTGAAACCAAGCTGAGTGAAGCCCGGCACAATTTTCAATTTGATTTAGGAGGTGGGGACCATGAATAGCACAGGCATTATTTACGGCATCAACGGCCCCGTCGTTTACTTGCAGAATGACCCCGGTTTCCAAATGAATGAAATGGTCTATGTAGGCCAAAGCCGCTTGGTAGGCGAGGTAATTGGCCTTACCTCCGGCCGCACAACCATTCAGGTATATGAGGAAACCTCCGGCATTAAGCCGGGAGAGACCGTTGTCGGTACCGGAGCGCCGGTTTCCGTTACTCTGGCCCCCGGCATCCTGAATAATATTTTTGATGGTATCGAGCGCCCCTTGGGAGAGATTGCAAAGAAGGACGGCGCTTACATCAGCCGCGGTGTTTCCGTGGATTCCCTGGATCGGAGCAAAAAGTGGAAAACCCATATGGTAGTAAAAAAGGGGGATCAGCTCCTTCCCGGCTCCATCATCGCCGAGGTTCCCGAGACCCGGGCCATTACCCACAAGGTAATGGTTCCCCCGGACATGGACGGCTATGTTTTAGATGTGGTTCCTGACGGGGAGTACACCATTGACGATGTGCTGATTACCCTGCAGCTTCCCGACGGTTCGGAAAGGGAACTGACCATGACCCAGAAATGGCCTATCCGTACTCCAAGGCCTGCCTCCAGCCGGTTCCCGGTCACTAAGCCGCTGGTTACAGGGCAGCGTATCTTAGACACTCTGTTTCCCATTGCCAAAGGAGGTACTGCTGCGGTTCCCGGTGGTTTTGGAACCGGAAAGACCATGACTCAGCATCAGATTGCCAAGTGGTCGGACGCGGATATTATTATCTATATTGGCTGCGGCGAGCGCGGCAATGAGATGACCCAGGTTTTGGAGGAATTTACTCATCTGGTGGATCCCAAATCCGGCAATCCCTTAATGGATCGAACCGCCCTTATCGCCAATACTTCCAATATGCCGGTTGCCGCCCGTGAGGCAAGCCTTTACTCCGGCCTGACCCTGGCGGAGTATTACCGGGACATGGGCTACCACGTAGCTATTATGGCGGACTCTACCTCCCGCTGGGCTGAGGCTCTCCGCGAGCTGTCCGGCCGTTTGGAGGAAATGCCTGCTGAGGAAGGCTTCCCAGCTTATTTGGCTTCCCGGCTTTCCGCCTTCTATGAAAGGGCCGGAATGATGCAGAATTTAAATGGTACAGAAGGGTCTGTCTCTATTATCGGCGCGGTTTCCCCACAGGGCGGCGACTTTTCCGAGCCGGTTACCCAGAACACCAAACGGTTTGTCCGCTGTTTCTGGGCCCTGGATAAGTCTTTAGCCTATGCCAGACATTTCCCGGCCATCCACTGGCTTACCAGCTACTCGGAGTATTTGCCGGATCTGGCCCCCTGGTATACGGATAATGTGGATAAGCGGTTTGTAGACTACCGCAACCAGATCGTTTCTATTCTGACTCAGGAAAGCGGCCTGATGGAGATTGTAAAGCTCATCGGCGCTGATGTGCTTCCTGACGACCAGAAGCTGGTCCTGGAGATTGCCAAGGTTATCCGGGTGGGCTTCCTTCAGCAGAATGCTTTCCACAAGGATGACACCTGTGTTCCTATGGAAAAGCAGTTTAAGATGATGGAAATCATTCTTTATTTATATAAAAAGAGCCGTTCCCTGATTTCTATGGGAATGCCTATGTCGGTACTGAAACAGGATTCTATTTTTGATAAGGTTATTGCCATTAAATATGATGTGCCCAATGACCGTCTGGATTTATTTGACAACTATGAAAAGCAGATTGACCAGTTCTATGATGATGTTCTGGAACGCAATGCATAAGGAGGGAATGATTTATGGCAATTGAATATTTAGGCTTAAGCGCCATCAACGGCCCTCTGGTAGTTCTGGAAGGCATCCGGGGCGCTGCTTATGATGAAATTGTAGAGATGACGGTAAACGGCAAAGAAAAGAAGCTGGGCCGTATTATTGAAATTTATAAGGATAAGGCCATTATCCAGGTCTTTGAGGGAACCGAGGGCATGGCCCTCCGCAACACCCACACCCGTCTCACCGGACATCCCATGGAAATTGCCGTTTCTGAGTCTATGCTGGGCCGTACTTTTAACGGAATTGGAGAACCCATTGACGGCCTGGGGGATATTGTCTCTGATGAAAGGCTGGACATTAACGGAAAGCCCTTAAACCCGGTTACCAGGGAGTATCCCAGAAACTACATTCGTACCGGAATCTCCGCTATCGATGGTCTGACCACTTTGATTCGCGGGCAAAAGCTGCCTATTTTCTCCGGAAACGGCCTGCCCCACGATCAGCTTGCCGCCCAGATTGTACAGCAGGCATCCCTTGGCGGGGATTCTGACGAGGAATTTGCCATTGTGTTTGCGGCTATGGGTGTGAAATACGATGTAGCCGAATACTTCCGCCGTACCTTTGCGGAAAGCGGCGTCTCTTCTCATGTGGCTATGTTTATCAACCTGGCAAACGATCCGGTAGTAGAGCGTCTTCTGACACCTAAAATTGCCCTGACCCTGGCAGAATATCTGGCTTTTGAAAAGGGCATGCATATCCTGGTTATTTTAACAGATATGACTTCTTTTGCAGAGGCCATGCGTGAGGTTTCTTCTTCCAAAGGAGAAATCCCTTCCCGGAAAGGGTTCCCTGGTTATCTGTACAGCGAACTGGCTACCATTTATGAAAGGGCCGGCATTGTGGAAGGGGTTAACGGCTCTGTAACCCAGATTCCTATTCTTACCATGCCCAATGATGATATTACTCACCCTATCCCCGACTTAACCGGTTATATTACGGAAGGCCAGATTGTATTGGATCGAACTCTTCAGGGTCAGTCTATATATCCACCTATCAATGTTCTTCCTTCCCTGTCTCGTCTGATGAAAGACGGTATCGGCAAGGGATACACCAGAGACGATCATCAGGCGGTTGCCAACCAGCTTTTTTCTTGTTATGCCAAGGTAGGAGATGCCAGAGCTTTGGCATCTGTTATCGGTGAGGATGAGTTGTCTCCTATTGATAAGAAATATCTGGAGTTTGGCAAAGCTTTTGAAAGCCGTTTCGTAGGCCAGGATGTCCATGAAAACCGCGGGATTCTGGATACCTTAACCATCGGGTGGGAGCTTTTGGGAATGTTGCCCAGAGAGGAATTGGATCGGATCGATACTAAGATTCTGGATCAGTACTACCATCCGGCAGAGCCGGCCGCACAATAACAGGAGGAGTCTTATGAATCCCAATACATTTCCTACCAAAGGTAATCTGATTCTGGCAAAAAATTCCCTGGCCCTGGCCCGTCAGGGCTACGGCCTTATGGATAAAAAACGCAACATTTTAATCCGGGAACTGATGGGGCTCATTGATCAGGCCAAGGGGATCCAATCCGAAATTGACGCCACTTTTACAGAGGCCTATCAGGCGCTCCAGCAGGCTAATATTGATATGGGGATTAACTATGTCCAGGAAATCAGCTTGTCCATCCCCATAGAGGATTCGGTTAAAATTAAGACCCGAAGCATTATGGGCACGGAAATCCCTCTGGTTCAGTATGAAGAAAATTCTCCGGCGCCTTCTTACTCTTTTTTCAATACCAGTGAAAGCCTGGATATTGCCAGATTGAAGTTTGAGAAGGTAAAGGAGTTGACGATTCGTCTGTCCATGGTTGAAAACTCTGCCTACCGGCTGGCTTCCAACATTAAAAAGACCCAGAAACGGGCCAATGCTTTAAAAAATATCACAATCCCTACCTATGAAGCATTGACGAAATCTATTTCTAATGCTCTGGAGGAGAAGGAACGGGAGGAGTTTACCAGATTGAAGGTAATTAAAAGTCGCTTTTAAAGCGGCTTTTTCTCTTGAGAGAATCTTTTAATTATTGTACAATACTTCCGTGGACAAGGGCGTGCGCCCTGTCTTACTTTTACGATTGGAGGCCTTTTTTATGAAATCTATGAAACTGCTCCACGGCCTGGCTGGTTTTATCTGCGGAATTTGCCTGACAGCTGTTCTTTTAATTACCTCTGTTGAGGCGGTGGCTTATTGGACTCCCGGCTATTATGAAAAGGAGTATACCAAATATCAGGTCTTAAATGATCTTCCTGCGATGACCATGGAGGATCTTCTGATAGTTACGGATGAAATGATGGATTACCTGCGGGGAGACCGGGAGGATCTTCATGTATTTACCACTATGGGCGGAGAATACCGGGAGTTCTTTAATGCCAGGGAAATTGCCCACATGGAAGATGTACGGGACTTATTTTTAGGCGGTCTTTTCATCCGCAGAGCCGCCCTATTTGGAATCCTACTCTGTCTGGCGTTTTTGATTTTTACCAAGGCAAATCTCCTGAAAATTCTTCCCAAGGCTATCTGCCTGGGAATGGGCGGAGTTTTTCTTATTGCAGGGGTTTTGGGGGGAATTATTTCCACAGATTTTAATAAATATTTTGTAATTTTTCACCATATCTTTTTTGATAATGATTTGTGGATTCTGGATCCAGCCACAGATATGCTGATAAATATTGTGCCGGAACCCTTTTTTATGGATACCGCTTTTCGGATTCTCGGGGTTTTCGGCGGGTCTGTTGCCCTGATTTTTGGAATTTGCCTCTATTTATGGAGAAAACCCTGCAAAACTGCCTTTACTTGTGGAGAAAAATAGCCTATACTGTAAAAAAGTAAATGTTACATGGAGATTAATCATTTATGACAAAATTTTACAGTTATTATACCCGGATTCTTTCCTGGGTACTTCTGTGGGTTTTGGTAATCTTAGGGTTTTTTCCTTTCACGTCATATGCCGCTTCCGACTGGCCTGATAATATCTATATTGAGGCGGAAGGCGGAATTGTTATTGATGCGGATTCCGGTACGGTACTTTTCGGTAAAAATATTCACGAGCCCTATTTTCCTGCCAGTATTACCAAGATTCTCACTGCTTTAGTTGTAATCGAAAATTGCGATTTAGACGAAATGGTCACCTTTTCTTATGATGCGGTTTTTAACGTGGAGGAAAATTCCAGTAATATGGCGGCATCCGTTGGGGATACCCTTACCGTTGAGGACTGCCTGTATGGACTGATGCTGGCATCTGCTAACGAAAGCGCCAATGCCCTGGCGGAGCATGTAGCAGGATCCAGGGAAGCCTTTGTGGATATGATGAATGCGAAGGCTGCAGAGCTGGGCTGCCAGGACAGCCATTTTGCCAATCCCAGCGGCCTTAATGACCCCGATCATTATACTTCCGCCTACGATATGGCTTTGATCATGAAAGCTGCTCTGGAAAATGAGACATTTGTGGAGATCGACAGCTCCCTTTATTACAGGCATGCTCCTATCAAGCAGTATCCGGATCCGGAGGATCCCCATAATGTGGTCTATGCTCATCATCAAATGCTTAAGAAAAACTCCCCGGTCTACTATCCAGGCGCTTTTGCCGGAAAAACCGGATATACCTCTTTAGCAGGGAATACGCTGGTTACTGCGGCTAAGAAAAACGACATGACCCTGATTACCGTTGTGCTTAATGGATCACAGGTTCACTATTCTGATACAAAGCGTATGTTGGATTTCGGTTTTCAGAATTTCCAGACAATCAAGGTTTCCGATTATGATCATACTTATACTTCCATTGAAAATGATATGACCATTTCCGGCCTTACTACCAGTGATATTTCTGTGTTGTCTCTGGATGATCATTGCTCTATTACCCTGCCGAAAGGGGCTGAGCTCTCGGATGCCCAGGCTGTTTTGGACTATAATCTGGGGGACAAGGATCCTGAGGATGCTATCGCACGGATTCAATATTCCTATAATGATCGGGCTATCGGCTCCGCCTATCTGACCATTAAAGGAATTGAGGCCCGGCGGAATTATGCTGCTTTAGCGGCCATGTCTGCGGCGGACAGCGCCCATGTACCTGTGGATGCTATTCCCCCCGAAGATCTTCCTGTTGTTTCGGAAGGAGATGATTTCCCTCTGCCGGATGCCAGTAGTCTTTCTGATGAGGAGGCATTAGCGATTGACAGCCCTGAACCGGAAGCGCCGCCATCAAAGGGCTTTCGACTTCCCAGGATCCCGGCTGCTGTCTGGATTTCCTTAGGGGTAATTATTTCTTTAGGCGGGCTTATCGTCGCCGGAATCGCTATAAAAATTCAGATAGAGCTTCGGGAATCCAGAGAACGGCAGCGCCGCCGGGAGCGGCGGGAGCAGCGGTTAAAGGATATCGGTTATTCCCAGGCTGAATTTGATATTATTCTGGAAGAAAGAAAGCGTTCCTCTTACACAGTTAAGAAACAGCCTGTAAACCGGAAAATGAAGCGAAGATCTTATTAGGAGGAGTTTCTTTTGCAGCCATCCCAATCTGTTTCTACAAAAAAAGCCTTGTCCCGCCGGGAAATCGCCATAAACAATTTTCTGATTTGTACCGGATTTTTGGTGGCCGCTACGGTGGCCGCCACGGTATTCTCTTATATCAGCGATTCTTTTATAAGTGTTTCTATGTTTTATATTTTAAGTGTACTGATGATTGCCCGGTACACGGAAGGCTATATTCCCGGTATTATCGCCTCTGTCGTATGTACCATTTTCGTAAATCTGGTATTTACCTACCCATACATGGAGCTTAATTTTCATATGCGTGGATATCCGGTCACTTTTTTGTGTATGCTGACTGTGGCTACCATTACCAGCGCCGCCACTACCCGGATGAAGGCTCAGTCTATAATTTTAAATGAGAGGGAAAAGCTTCTGATGGAAGCGGAGAAAGAAAAGATGCGGGCCAATCTTCTTCGGGCCATATCCCACGATCTGCGGACTCCCCTGACCAGCATTATCGGCACCAGCTCCACTTATCTGGAAAACTCCGCCACCCTGTCAGACAGTGAAAAATCTGCTCTGGTCCAGAATATTTATGATGATTCCAACTGGCTCCTGAATATGGTAGAAAATCTCCTCTCCATTACCCGCATTCGGGACGGAAATACCCAGGTGACCAAAATACCGGAACCTTTAGAGGAGGTTGTCTCAGAAGCCGTCCAGCGGCTGAAAAAGCGAATTCCCAATGCTGTCATAAAGGTCCGGATTCCCGATGATTTTATTATGATTCCTATGGATGCCATGTTAATTGAACAGGTTCTTATCAATTTGATAGAAAACGCCTTTTATCACGGCAATCCCAATATGCCTATTTATCTAAACACTTATATTGAAGATAACATGGCCAGATTTCAAATCTCTGACTATGGCCCCGGAATTCCGGAAGATCGTCTTTCTACAATTTTTGACGGGGCCTCCTATGCCTGCCAAAGTACGGATTCCCGAAAAGGGATGGGAATTGGACTTTCCATATGCAAAACTATCATCTCCGCCCATAGCGGAACCATTACTGCTTCTAATGCAACCAATGGGGCTTGTATTACCTTTAGCCTGCCACTAGGAGGACAACAAACCAATGACACCTAAATTGACTGCTTTAATTATTGAAGATGAAAAAAGCATCCGAAGCTTTATTGAGACTACCTTAAATGCCAATGGCTACAAGGTTTACACTGCGGCATCAGGCCAGGAAGGACTATCTTTTGCCACCTCCAATTGTCCTGACGTGATTCTTTTAGACCTGGGACTTCCTGATATAGACGGACTGCAGGTTATCAGGCAGGTTCGGGAATGGTCGATTCTTCCTATTATTGTTATCTCAGCCAGGACTCAGGAGAAAGAAAAGGTAGCGGCGCTGGATGCCGGAGCCGATGACTATATTACCAAGCCATTTGGCACCTCTGAGCTTATGGCCCGTATCCGTACTGCCCTGCGCCATCATCATCTCCAGGCCAGCGCCCCTGGAAAGATGCCCAGTCCGATTTACCAATACGGCGGCCTGATTATTGATTATGAAAAACGCCTGGTAACTCTGGAAGGGCAAACCATCCATTTGACTCAGATTGAATATAAGCTGGTAACCCTGCTGGCCCGTCATTCCGGCAAAGTTCTTACATATGACTATATTATCAATCAAATCTGGGGGCCTTACGCAGACAACAACAACCAGATTTTGCGGGTAAATATGGCCCATATACGGCGAAAGCTGGAGGCAAATCCGGCGGAGCCTCAATATATTTTTACTGAAATCGGGGTGGGATACCGGATGCAGGAAAGTCAGATCGAATAGTTTCTTTTCTTCTGCGCCTGGCGCTTTGCCTTGTTTCGCTCCAAGCGTTTTTTCTTTACCTCCTGGCGTCGGCGGCTCATTTCCTCCAAAGCTTCTTCTCCCACAAATTTTGTGGTTTTTACTACATAAAGCTCGCCGCCTTCCGCCTTTTTAATCCGAATCTTTCCCCGGACATAGCCATGCTCCGGGCATGTCCCCAAGCCTAAATCCAGTTTCTGATTTACAGAAAACCAACGAATCTTTTTTCTCAGAGTTCGTCCGCACTGCGGGCAGATAATTTCACTTACGGATTTATCCTGCAAGGCGTCCTCTTTGGTTTCAAATGTCCGGGAAACGTACTTGTTATAGCTGGGAAATGTTAAATACACCTCTTCTTCTTTTCTTTGGGGAAGCTGATAATAGTCCATGGAAAGGAATTCTTTCACCTTTTCAAACCCCATCTGCCCCAGGATTTTTCCGGTATAGTAGGCGTCATCCAACGCCTGATGGAAAGGTCTTTCTTCTTCAATTCCCATTTCCTCTGCCGCCTGATCCAGAGAAAGAACCTTTTCCCCGCCTCCTAACAGCTTATACAGTTTCTGCACGTCATAGTATAAAAGAGGCATTGGAAACGGATTTTCCAGATAATAAAACTCCATATTCCGCTGCAGCTCCGTCAGATCCATGGATCCCCAGGTGCAAAAACGAACATCATTTTTCACATCCCCGCACCAGTCTAAAAAGCTTTTTACCACTTGAGGGAAAGGCCGCCCCTCCCGGTTTAATACTTCCAGCTCCATATGAGTTACTTCTAATATTTTGTAATGGAGCTTTCTGTATACCTTAGGCCTTACAAGCTGATGGAATGTATCTATCTGCTCTAATTTATCATTCAGTTTTATGGCTCCGATCTCAATGATCTCAAAAGGGAACCCTATAACGGAGCCTTCTTTTCCTCCTGGGCTTTGGTTCCACTCTAAATCAAATACAATATAGTTCATGCGTGATTTTCCATTTCTATGTTTCTATTCCATCGGATCACAGCCTAACCGGCTCTATCTCCGTTCTGATATGATTAGTTTACCACAGAATATAGGTTGTATCAATATTTAACATAAGAGGAACTTTCTGTCTAAATATAAATATTGAAGTATAAAAAAACATCCGATATAATCATATACAGATGGTGACAGAATATTTCTATAGCAATTTGGAAAAATAATCTTTCTTGTCACACAGATGAAAGTATATTGTCTAATTAATTGTACGGAGAAAATTCTGCCATGAAGTGCCGCAGAATTTGCTGACCCGGACAGGAATGTCCCGTATCGTTTCTCCGTAAAATACTATTTGCACTTCAGAAAAGAGGAACCTTGAATTCATACACAAATGAAGAACTACTGGATCTGATCAAAAAGGCCGTTGCAGGAGACAAGCCATCCCTGGAAACTGTAATAGTCAGTGTACAGGATCTGGTCTTTAACCTGTCTCTGCGTATGTTAGGAACTTTTCCGGATGCAGAAGATGCATCTCAGGACATTCTTCTCAAAGTTATGACCCACCTGTCATCTTTTAAAGGGGAAAGTTCTTTCTCCACCTGGGTATTCCGTATTGCGATTAACCATCTGAAGGACTACAAAAAGCATATGTTTGCCCAATTCCCCCTAAGTTTCGAATTCTATGGGGATGACATTCAAAATGCCAGGACAGAGGATATACCGGATTTGACTCAGAATGTAGAGAAGGCGATTCTTGCAGAAGAGTTGAAGCTGTCCTGCACCAATGTGATGTTGCAATGTCTGGATACGGAGAGCAGATGTATTTTCATTTTAGGAACCATGTTTAAGGTAGACAGCCGGATTGCCGGAGATATTCTGGGAATCACACCAGAAGCTTACCGAAAACGTCTGTCAAGAGTCCGTAAAAAAATGGCGGATTTTCTGACAGAATACTGTGGTGAATATGGAAAGGGAAATTGCCATTGTGCAGACAGAGTGAACTACGCCATTCAGAGCCGCCGGATTCATCCCACCCAGCTCTATTTCCAGACGGCAGTACCTGCTCAGGTAATGTTAGATGTAAAGGAGGCCATGGAAGAGATCGATGATCTGTCACAGGAGTTTTCCTTCTGCAAGACCTGGCAGTCGCCGGAAAACCTGAAACAGTTTATTGAAGAATTTTTGAATGGAACTTCTTTTTCCGTTGTTGAAAATAGTTAGAAAAGAGGAAATATATGGATACCCAATTAATTTTAAACTATCTGAAAAGCTTAAGTGAAAATAATAACCGGGAATGGTATCATGCCCATAAGGCGGAATACAAAGAGGCAAATGCCCAATTTGAAGCACTGGTACAGGAGCTGATTCTGCAGATCGGAAAATTTGACAGCAATATCCTTCCCAGGGACGCGAAAGACCTTACCTTTAAGTTGGTGAGAGATACCCGGTTTAGCCATGATAAATCACCCTACAATCCGGCCTTCCGTGTGCATATTGGTCCGGAGGGGAAACTACCTGTGCCGGTTGGGTATTATCTGATGATCAAACCGGGAGGCCATTCTTTTCTTGGCGGAGGACTGTTTGCGGATATGTTTAAGGATGCCACTTCTATGATCCGGGATCATATTGCGGCAAATGGTGAAGAATGGGAAGAGATTCTCCATACTCCAGAGTTTCAGAAAGAATTTACCGTTCAGGGGACGGCACTGAAAAAGGTTCCTTCTGGTTATGATCAGGGGCATCCGCAGGCAGAATTTTTAAAGTTTAAAAGCTGGTATCTGGAATATCCCGTTCAAGATGATACCGTCGCTGACGGAGAGCTGTTTCTGGCAGAGGCAGTAAGGCTGTTTCACATTATGAAGCCCTTTAATGACTTTTTAAACAGAGGGCTTGATGGCTTTCAGATGCCGGCAAGATAGATATTCTCCAGGATCTGACAGAACAAAATATGACAGAGCTTCTGCACTGGTAGAGGCTCTGTCTCATTTTTTAATCTCCTATTTTCTACATAGAGGTCTGTTTCTGCATTTTGTTCAGTTTTCTCAGCAGAGGAATTCCTATCAGTATGCCAAGTATTGTTGTACATATATCCGCGCCCATCTGTGCATGCAATAATCCATTCAGTCCCCACAGCCGGTTAAACAGATAAAGAAATGGAATATTAAAGAGGCACTGGCGCCCAAGATTTACTGTCATGGCACGCAGGGCATTTCCTGTCGCCTGAAAAGTACACATCATGGACATCTGTATAGCCATAAACGGGACTACCCATGCATATGCCCGCAGAAATCTAATATCAACTTCAATAATCTGTGCGTCGCTTGTAAAAGCCTTTACAAAAGCTGGCGCAAGCCACAGAAACGGAACCAACAATACCAGGCACAGACAGGTTCCAGACAGAATCGTGAATTTCAACGCGGAAAGCATCCGTTTAATTTTATTTGCGCCATAATTATATCCAGCGAATGGCATATAGCCGGAAACATAGCCTACTGTAATCATAAATACCATGTTAATCAGTTTTCCGGCAACTCCATATGCTGAAATCACATAATCTCCATATCCCACAGCTAGATTATTCAGGAGAATATTAGAAAAGCTCATAATAATCTGGGAAACAGAGTTGGGTAAGCCAATTTTCAGCACTTCCTGAAAGATTCTTGCACTGGGTTTAAAATCATGGGGAGAAATGGAAAGCGTTGTTTTTCCCTTCAAAAAAATAGATACATAATATAGCACTGCGAAAAAATTGCCGATGATTGTTGCCCAGGCTGCTCCCGCCGCTCCCTGATCCAGGAGAAGTATGAAGACCGGATCCAGAATAATATTCAACACTGTACCAATAACCATCCCAATCACTGCCTGTTGAACCCGTCCCTCTGACCGGAGCAGGGCGGGAAGAATAATCTGCAGTGTCATGATAAAGCTGAATCCGACGATAATATACAGATACGATCTGGTTGGAGCTATGGTATCCGTGCTTGCCCCCAGTATATGGAGAATAGGTTCCATAAACAGAAGGCACAAAACTGTCATTGCCAATGTAATCGTCACAGACACATAGACGGAAACAGCGCTCGTCCGGCGGGCTTCTTTTTCTTTTCCCATTCCCAGACAGCGTGAAATATAAGAGGGCGCGCCGTTTCCGAAAATATTTCCCACAGCCTGAATGACCATAAAAACAGGAAATGCAAGTGAAACCGCTCCCAGCTGTACCGGGTCATCTAAAAGCCCGATAAAATATGTATCCGTCAAATTGTAGATTAAAGATACAATCGTGGACAGCACTGTGGGGATTGCCAGTTTTAAAATTGCTTTTGGAACTGGCATATTTATCATAATGTCGGTATTGTCTTTTTCTATAGAATGTTTTTCTGCCATAAATCCTCCTTGTTTTAATTACACTTATGTTGATTATTTCTGCTTTTTATATTATAATCCAAACAAAAAGGTTATCAATGGGCAGTTTTCAGGATATGTTGTTTAATCCACATGACTGTTAATATGTGGATTAGGCAAGTTAATCGCAGGGGAAAGTTTTGATTAGAACATAGTCCCCATTTATACAGGAGGGATAATATGACACGGAAACCGCAAAATGATCTTCGCTATATTAAAACAGAAAAATTGATACAGAACACATTTTGTGACATGCTTCGGGAAATGGATTATTCTCAGATCACAATCAAGGAACTGACAAGCAGGGCAATGATTAATAGAAAAACTTTTTATCTCCACTATAATTCACTTGATGAGCTTTTAGGCCGGCTGCAAACGGACATCTATTCACAGGTACTTGAACTGGCATCTGACATCAGGCTTCCCAGAGATTTAGAAAAACTTGTGCAGATATTCTTTCTATTCTGTACGCAAAAAGATGATATAACAGAAAAAATCATATGTAGTCAGGGAAACTTTGCTGTTGGTCAAAGTCCCGCTGACTACGTTATGAAGTCTATGTTCCACTACTCAGCCCCGGAAGACATCCTTTCTGCTTCAGACCCTTCTGAGTATAATATTATTGACGCATATCTACGGGGGAGCATTATTTTTATTTATTCTCAGTGGGTGGCAGATGAACGAAAAATACCATTAGAGAGATTAATTGAACTTACAACATGGCTGGTTTCCCAGGGAATCCGAAAACTAAAGCTTTCAGAATAGCATGGCCCTATTTTAGCCGGGAAAGGCCCTCAACGCCAAAACGATTGCCGGGATCAATATTGCAAAGTTCCTGATATAATCGCTTAGCCTCGGGAAGTCTATTCATTTTTTCATATAATCTCGCCAGCACTGTTCGGGAATGTAAGTGTTCAGGATAAATCTCTATCGCTTCCAGTAAAAATTTCTCTGCTTCCCCCTCACGGCCTTTTTGCTTTGAGAGCAGACGCCCCAATTCTGTGCGTGATTGGATATCCCTAGGCGCAACCTCTATCGCTTCCAGCAAAAATTTTTCCGCTTCTCCTTCACGTCCTTCTTGTTTTGAGAGCAGACGCCCTAATTCCGTACGTGATTGGATGTGTTTCGGATCAATCTTTATCACTTCCAGTAAAAATTTCTCTGCTTCCCCCTCACGGCCTTTTTGCTTTGAGAGTAACCGCCCTAATTCCGTGCGTGATTGGATATCCTTAGGCGCAATTTCTATTGCTTGAAGTAAAAATTTCTCCGCTTCTCCTTCACGACCTTTCTGCTTTGAAAGCAATCGCCCTAGTTCTGTGCGGGCTGGGAGCTGTTTGGGATTATATTGGATTACTGCCAGAAATTTCTCTTCCGCAAGAATATTATCCTTTCTTTTTGCTGCCCACATCCCCCATTCGGTATAAAGTTTTGCCATTAACAGATCGGTTTCTATCTCAGGCGCAAAGTTATCTAAAACGGTTTTAATCGTAAAACTACTTCCAGAAGAGCTATTCTGGCATCTTGCCCATAAAACACCTAAGCACAAATATGCTTTTCCGATGCGTGAAAGGTTTAAGCTTCCTTTTTGTATGCGAAAATATATGCTTTCCAGGTAGCCCCAGTAATCGATCTTGCCAATTGGATCCTTGCTGCCTTTTTGTACTTCCCGTTTATTAATGATATTTGTTAAAAAGACCTCTGTTTCATTTTCATCCATGAAATCTATTAGATTAAATATCACGGAGTCAATGGTGACTTTGTCTTTATTAAACAGAAAAAACAGTTCAGCGATCACATCATGTTTTGGCTGTAGTGTCTTGTTTCCCTCATGGAAAACTACTGGTTCAACATGGCGGGGTACAAATCGTTCACACAGCCTTGTCCGTAATTTACGCTCATTTGAATTCATCGAAGCGTTTGCAGAACAGTGACAATGATAATGGAGTATTAAAAACTTTAAGAGCAGCAATTACGCCATATAGCTGGATATCTGTATCTACTTTTCCAAACTCCCGTTGAATCAATTCACCCCATTCTTCCCAATCCAATTTAATGCTTTCTGGTTTCGATGAGATTTTTTTTAATTCGAACAGGGTACGATAGATTAGCTCCACCAAACTAATATTCGGTTTTCTATACTGGCGGAATATCCCGTTTATAACAGATCGTTGATCTGCTTCGTTTATTACGCCTTCTTTTACCAAATAGGACGTGGTTTTTTTCAGAATTGTCTCTCTTCTTTCCCAACTTTCCGCAAAATAACAGGTCTTATAATTTTTCAAATGATATTTCCTGGTTTGGTTGATACCCTGCAGCACCACAAGAGCCGCATCATCAAACCAGCGCAGTAATAGATCCCGATCCGGATCCGCAAGCAGCGTAAGCCGGTTTTCCCGCTCTGCCATTAACAGGTGTATTTTGGAATTGTAAGGCCACCTTGCCTGTAAACTTGAAAGAGATTCCCTGCCTTCAAAGGGATTATCAATACATAGCAATATACTCCGCCCTACAGGCGCAAGTTTGAACAGGCAATCAAAGAAGCGTTTTGCCGCTTGTTCCGTTATAATCTCTTTGTTTGATAATGACATCCACACTGTCAGGTTTCCCGAAGAAGCCCATTGCACTGCTGCACGCATCATCAGACTTGTTTTTCCCTGTCCTCCATTTCCTGCAATTATAACAGGAAAACCTTTTTGAATTAATTCCTCTACTGTCTGTACTGCCTCTTTGTTCGGAACATCCTCATCTGCGCTGATAACCTGGAGCATTGTGTGGAAATTATTATCAACAGTAAAGAAGTTTTTAATTGTTGAATGGCTGCAGGAAAATTTCGCGTCATTGATATAGCCGGGAGTAATTAGTTCTGCAACATTGTCAATTCCCTGGATATCCAACTGTTCTTTTATCTGAGAAGCCGCTTCCAATATCTGCGGTAACCCGGTCAGCAATTCAGAAGCTTTTTCCAGATGGTTTTGAATTAAAATATCATTGATCCATGCTGAAAACTCCGGAATGGTCATCCACTGCTCTATTAAATAGGATATGATAATTTTCGCTTCTTCTTCACATGCAATTTTAGAATCAACCATATCGCTTACACCGGGTAATACGTTACGCCGCAGACAGGTCTCCCAATACCCCAGAATATCTTCCTTAAGAGGTATTCCTAACTCTCTCTGCCGGTATTTTCTGTGTTCGCAGTACTGTGCATATGCCACAGCTGATTTTTCCCGAACAGCATCCAGTGTTTCCTGAATATGGTTGCTGTTTTGGTTTCTAAAGTGGTCAAAAATTGTTACCAGCGATCCAGTAAATCCTACCAGCGTATTAAGATTAGAAAGGCCATCTTTGATTACATCCAAAATATTATGCATCTTGACTGCTCCATATTAACAGATTATCAGTAAAAACAGCCCCTATTTTTTCGTTGTCTTTTAGCCATGACAGATAAGACCGCACGGTACTTCCCACCAAAACATACTGTTCAAAATTCATTACCAGTCCATATTCATCAAAAATCCTCTTTAAAAGTGTTTCAAAGCACATAGGCGTTTTTAAAATGGACTGTATGTTATTTGATATATCGAATACTTTTTGACGGTTAAACTGTACTATGCCTGTGATGTCGCTCGTTACATCTGAATGGGCAGGCACGAACATAATGGCTTCCATAGCTTCAACTTTGTCCAATGTATTTAGATATTCAGCAACATCATAAATAAAAGCAATCTGATATTTTTCCAAAGTATCTTTACTGCTGATACAATCAGCAAGAAAAACAACATCGTCTGGCGTGCGTATGCCAACCATATCAAAAAAATGTCCGTGCAATGGAATAACCTCTAATTCTTTCGGAAAGTCGGGGTCTGTAATCTCTCTGACATCACTTTCAGACGCAAGTAAAAATTTATGCCTTAAATCTTTACAAGGGTATCCGCCATACAGAAATGACGGCTCTAAAAGAGGATACCTTGTAAACGCCGCTTCAATGCCGGCTGCAAATATCTTACATCCTGTTTGCTGCTGTAAATACTTGTTTCCTCCAATATGGTCTGCATTAGAGTGTGTGTTGATGATCCCTTTTAAGTTCCATCCATTTTCACTCAGTATTCTACGGACTTTCCTGCCTGCATCCTTATCATTTCCGCTGTCTATCAGATAGACATCTGTATCATTTGACTTATAAATCCCGATTTTTGCAGGGCAGTTTATGTAATAACTTCTTTCACCGACTTGATTTAATTCAAACATTGTATTCCTCTCATTCCATATAAAGTCAGAACCACATAGACGGGCTATCTTTGAATTGTGGGATATTTCCATTCTGATAAGGGTCGTAGTTGTCTGTATTGCAGCCGAATTCTTTTAGGGATTGTATTCGCCCATCCTGCGCCCACTTAATGAGGGAAATTCCATCAAATGCTTCAACCTTCCCATCATCCATTGTATCTTTAAAGTACCATTCTACTATCGTCTGGTTTCCTCTATGGAAATACTGCTTAATATTCCATTGGAGAACTGTGCCACGCCTGTTCCATTCATCAAACCACAGTTTTATTTTTAATGAGCCATGGTACTCCGGCCCCCAACTTTCGGTGTAAACAGCATTTTCAGAGAATATATCCCGTATGCCTAAATCTCTCTTTTTCAACCACATATCAAACCATAGTTGAATGGTTTCCTCTCGTTTTTCCATGAAATTTCAGCTTTTCTCCTTTCTGTCCCAGTATAGCAAGCAAACTATGATACCATTATGTCATAGTTTGTTTTAGGAAGCAACAAAAAATAAAGCGCCTTCGGATAATTGATTCATCCGTTGGCGCCTTTTTTATCTTACCGTATCATTATATGACCATAAGCTCTCACTCTGCATTTTTCGTATATAAATGATTTAGTTCAAAATACAATGGCATCAGTACCGCATTTATAACCAGGGAATAAAACAAAGGAATCAGCGCTACCGATATATCCCCACATAAGGCAGCAAACTCGGGATCTAGCATATGACGGCGCATAAGATTCACCGTGCTGATTGTAAAGCCGATACTTCCCCAAATGAAACTGGTTCTGCATACCAGTTTAAGCGCATTTGCACTATCCCTTATCATTTCTGCTGTGCATTGGTCTCTTTTAATTAAATAGACAACTGCCTTTAGAAACCCCCGCCAATACCCTGTACACAGCAGTATCAGAAGACAGGGAATCAGGATAAATTCCATGCTGATGGAATCCACAAAATACCAAGCTCTGCTGCCGATTCCGTATTTGACTATAAACAGCACTCCTAAAATTAGGACTACAAGCTTTACAAGTAAATTCGAACTTTTTTGGGCGCTATTTGCTTTTTGCTGCAATTCCACAAGATTTTCTTCTGCTCTCTTTTGATAATTTTCCATAGCAATCCTTTCTCCGCTGAGCAGTTCATTTGCGCTGATACCAAGTATCTTACATAAATCCAGCATAATGGCGGCATCCGGAATGCTTTTTCCGGTTTCCCATTTTGATACTGCCCGGTCGGTAATATTTAACTTTTCTGCTAACTGTTTTTGTGTAAGCCCTTTCTCTTTTCGACAGGTTGCAACGAATTTTCCTATCGTTTCCTGGTTCATGTTCTTATCCTCCTTGCCATCAGTATAATAGAAAAAAAGCTGCTCTGAAACTAACCAATAGTTGATTTTGGCAGATCCAACCAGCAGTTGATGTCTATCCTAAACATTCTTTCACTGCCTACTCCATATCATACCTTGTCCCATGTGAGAAAAGAATTCCTTCTGTTAATTGAATACACAATATAATCGTATTTTCATCATCAAAATCAGTATGTCCATTATCAATCCATTCAGCAAAGACCTTTTTCAGTTTCTCAGCAATCATACTATTCTCTTTTTTCCCGAAAAAGCCCAGGCTAATGCCTTTCCCATGCGCTGTAAACCACTCGCCAGCGATTGCAACAACAGGATTATCTTTTATATGTCTCATTTTGTTTGAGAGTGCATGGGTAATAATATAAAATGAACCATTTTCGTAATAAGCATTTACATATCGCACATAAGGCGTTGCATTTTCCGTTGTTGCCAATGAGATAATTGTATCTTTCCCGAAACGATCAATCATGATCTGTTCAGCTTCCCGGCTAAATTCTTTCATTATTTAAGTATTCCCTCCTAAAATGCTGTTTTCTTTCCCTATTTCGTAAAGTAAGATAATTTTAAGAAAGCGGCCCTGATAGCCTGCTTAAAATCTTTCTCTTTCGTGATCAGGAAATCCCAAAAGCTGGACAGATAATGAAGTCGGGTCTGCATGGTAGATATCTTGATGCCTGCTCCCTCATAATTCCATAATAATACCGTAGAGCCATGCCTGTGATATCCTCCAGACGTCTCCCCAGAAAATTCAGCATGTTGTAGATTTCCCTGGTATACTGCTTTAACATGCTATTTTGCCGCCGGAAGAAGAATTCTCTTGAACTTTCTTCCGCTTTATGCTATTCCCCGAGTTTGCCACTTGGAGAGACAGAAATGGAGCCCTGATGGACTCCATTTCCCATGTAAATAAGCGTTCTTTCCAGTATTTATCAGGCTTGCAGAATTTTGAGAAAATATACCTACATTTATGCCCTACATGAAAATCTCTATTTCCGTCTTGATATGTTTTAGCTCGGCCCGTCGGTACAGCTTTGCAGGCAGGCTAATCCCAAAGGCATCCAGTATCAGCCTCAGGTCAGGGTCATCCGCATCCATGAACCGGTACAGGCCCCCGGGAAGGAGGTCTACCTTCCATTTATTGAGGGCAGCCTGGACCCTATGGGCGTTCAGGCCGGTGCTCCAGTAGGCATCCGGGTCTATAGCCACACTGCCATTGTCCCTTATCCGCTTCTGTATGATCCGCATCATGATAAGGGCAATCATACAGACCAGAAGGTGCGCCGTGACATGTTCTGGTGTGCTTACATAGATGGGCCGGGTCTCCAGGTCGCTTTTCATGACCCGGAACTGGTCTTCGATCTGTGTGAGGCCATGGTACTTGTCGATCACTTCCTGTGGGTCCATGGTCAGCTCCGAAGTGACGATCTGGTAATATCCCAGACTTTTTCTGTATTCGGCCACCTTGTCGAAGTCCACAAATGCCCGGATTTTCCCAGAGTCCAGGATCTCGCCGGTCTTCTCATTGACACATTCTTTCTTGAAGAACTTCCGGAGGCTTTTGGACTGGACAGCTGTGATCCGGAAGTTTTCCGGATGTTCTTCCAGTTTTTTTAGGAAATCCAGGAACTTCTTGTTTTCCTGTTCCGCCCGTGCCTGGAACTTGCGGCTCCAGTAGACCACAACCTTTTCTTCAATCGTGCGCTTGTTCCCATTTTCGTCCTTGACAGTCTTCTTGACGATTCTGGATTTATATTTAAAATCTTCACTGACAGCGGTATAACCATCGTCACTGTAGGTCCATTCCTGCTCCTTTTTTGTGCTCTTAAGGAGGCTCTTTGAAACAATGTACCCGTTTCCGGCATCCGATACGTGGAGAAGGTTTGGATAATTGCAGATCCCCCGATCCGCGATGAGGATGAAGCGGGAGAAGTCCATGCCGTCGATGTTATTTTCCAGGGACCTCCTCAAAGTCAGGTGGTCCAGGGTGTTGCCGGGGAAGGTCTCGATGGCGATGGGGATGCCCTCATCGTCCATGAACAGTCCCATCTGGACAATGGGGAGCTTCCGCTCCTCCTTGCAGACGCCGTTCTTGCGCTGCCCCTTCTCCAGGATATTTCCTTCTTCATCCAGGACGTCCTCGTCCGGCTCCCCGATCTCGAAATAAAAGTTGGTCACATCATAATAAATGATGTCAGGGGAGCGGCGGGCCTTTTTTACAAGGTTTGTGTTGATGCGGCGGATTATCTTATCCTTATTGGCAAAAAGGAAGTCCAGGGCATCAAATACATTGTCCGGGTTGTGGGGGCCGAGGACGGGCTCGTAGTAGTCCTCATTCTGGCGCACGGTGGAGGACTTGGAAGCGGGGTTTAAGAGCCTGCCGAAGAAGAGAAGCTTTGCAAAGCCGTAGACATCGTACTGCAGCTTTGTAAATCCCTTATAGGAAGAGAAAAAAGTATTGAGCCCCAGCTCTTCAAGGATGCGCTCCAGGAGCACATGGGAGAAGAGCCTGGGATGTCCAAAGCAGTCAGGGCTGCCTTCCTTAATGGAGAAACGGTAGTCCTCTGCCTGCTTCCCGGCATGGCAGTAAGGCTCAAGGGCCGGGATCAAGGGGGTGCCTGCCTGAAAGGATTTCTTGAGGCGCTCCACATAGCCGGGCTGTCCATCATCAAAGCGGTCCAAAGGGCCGACATTGAAGACGACCTGCTTTTGAGGAACCTTTTTGCCTGCCTTGTTCATGACCCGGACGGACTGGACCAGGCGGAGATACGGTTTTCCATTATTCGTAAAACACTCAACGTACATAATCCCTCCCAAAAATAGACCTATAGACCTACTATAATAGTATACCATAAAACAATAAAAAAAGCAAGGGAAACCTTGCAAAATAAGGAAATTTTTTATGAAGCTTTTTTATTCAAGTGGCAAACTCGGGAGGATAATAATTTCTCACCAATATGGAAGAAACAAAAAATCTTGAATTCTTTTACAGATTGTGCTATAGTATAAGCATAGGGAAAACAACCGCCCACAAAGTGGTTGACCTCCAGTATAGCTTATAAGCCTACCTTCACCGGGCAAGTGACAAGGTAGGCTTATTTATTTTCGCTTGTTGTTCCTATCTATGTAGGCAAGCAGCGCGACAAGAAACGTTCCGAACAGTATTAACAATGTTAAAACTTCGTATGTACTCATCTGCACCACCTCCCTTCTTTTTAAAGTTAGGGAGGCTACCACCCTGCAACACGACTGTTTCCTTTCCCCCAGTATAGCACGGACATTTCTATACGACAAGATATTTTAAATTTCTTGTTTTATCAAAATCTTTCCCGTTCTCTTAAATTGTATCACTATTTTGAAAATCGGTTACTACGACCGGTTACTATATGGTTACTACCCGGTTACTATCAAGTCAAATTATCTCGATTTATCTTGAACACCATAAATGCAGAAACCCCAGAACCCGCGCGGTTTCCAGCCTTTTTCTTTTTCCGTTATGGTGGGAGCACAAAATACGCCTCTGTCGCACCAACCACCAATTTTCAGTCAAAATGCGTTAATATTGTGCCAAAAAAACGCCACAATTCAAAAGAACTATGGCGTTTTCTCTGTCTTTATATAATATTTTTATTGTGTTTCGCGCAATTCAATTAAAATTTGCCCGCTTTGCTGGCTTCCTCAACGGAAACGGCAACGGCAACGGTAGCGCCTACCATCGGGTTGTTGCCCATTCCGATCAGACCCATCATTTCAACATGAGCCGGTACGGAAGAAGAGCCTGCGAACTGAGCATCGGAATGCATACGTCCTAAAGTATCTGTGAAACCGTAGGAAGCAGGGCCTGCAGCCATGTTGTCAGGATGAAGGGTACGGCCTGTACCGCCGCCGGAAGCAACTGAGAAGTACTTCTTGCCGGCTTCGATTCTTTCCTTCTTGTAGGTACCTGCTACCGGATGCTGGAATCTGGTAGGATTGGTGGAGTTACCGGTGATGGAAACGTCTACGTTTTCTTTCCACATGATGGCAACGCCTTCAGGAACGGAGTTTGCACCATAGCAGTTAACCTTTGCACGGAGTCCCTCGGAATAAGGCTTGCGGTCGATCTCCTTAACAGTGTTGGTGTAAGGATCGTATTCGGTTTCAACAAAAGTAAAGCCGTTGATTCTGGAGATGATCTTGGCGGCGTCCTTGCCGAGACCGTTTAAGATAACGCGCAGAGGTTTCTGGCGAACCTTGTTAGCCTTTTCGGCGATACCGATTGCGCCTTCAGCAGCGGCAAAGGATTCATGGCCGGCCAGGAAAGCAAAGCACTCTGTTTCCTCTTCCAGAAGCATCTTGCCAAGATTACCGTGTCCAAGGCCAACCTTACGGGTGTCGGCTACGGAACCGGGAATACAGAAAGCCTGAAGGCCTTCTCCGATGGCAGCAGCAGCGTCTGCAGCCTTGCGGCATCCCTTCTTGATTGCAATTGCAGCTCCTACCGTATAAGCCCAGCAGGCATTCTCAAAGCAGATGGGCTGAATCTTCTTAACCTGCTCATAAACGTCAAGTCCGGCGTCCCTGGTGATTTTTTCGGCTTCTTCAATAGAAGAAATGCCGTAAGAATTTAAAACGGAATTGATTGTATCAATTCTTCTTTCATATGATTCAAATAATGCCATTTTTACATTCCTCCTATTTTATTATTCTTTTCTGGGATCAATGATCTTAACAGCATCATCTACGCGGCCGTACTGTCCGCATGCCTTCTCATATGCGGTAGCAGCATCGTCACCCTTTTTCATGAAGTCTGTCATTTTACCAAAGTTAACAAATTTGTAACCGATGATCTCGTTGTCTGCGTCAAGAGCGATACCGGTAACATATCCTTCAGCCATTTCCAGATAACGGGGGCCTTTCTTCAAGGTTCCATACATGGTACCAACCTGGCTCCTCAAGCCCTTGCCCAGGTCTTCAAGGCCTGCGCCGATAGGAAGTCCGTCTTCTGAAAAAGCGCTCTGAGAACGTCCATAAACGATCTGGAGGAATAATTCTCTCATGGCGGTATTGATTGCATCGCACACAAGGTCGGTGTTTAATGCTTCCATTACAGTCAATCCGGGAAGGATTTCCGATGCCATGGCAGCAGAGTGTGTCATTCCGGAGCAGCCGATGGTTTCAACCAGCGCTTCCTGAATGATGCCTTCCTTAACGTTCAGAGTTAACTTGCAGGCGCCCTGCTGGGGAGCACACCAGCCGACACCATGTGTCAATCCTGAAATGTCTTCTACTTTTTTGGCCTGAACCCACTTTGCTTCTTCAGGGATAGGAGCACAGCCATGATGAACACCCTGTGCAACAGTACACATTTCTTCAACTTCCTTTGAATAAATCATGTGAAAACTCCTTTCAATTATGTAGATAATACTTACTGACAAGACATCCCGCAAATTGTGAATATTTTGTCATAATCATTGCTTCTATTGTCGCATATCTTCCGCAAAAAATCCAGACTTTTTGGGAACTTTTTGAAAGTTCTGAATAACCTCAAAAACTTGTTGAAATACTGGATGCGCTGTGATAGGATATTGTACAAAGCAAAAGATTTCTTCCGGCAGGACACTGTGAACTGCCGCGTCTGAAAGAACAGTCTGTTCTCATTTCTCTGAAATCCTGCTTTTAGAACCCCGAAACTTATAAACAGCAGGAAATCAGGAGAAACGACAGGGATGCCGGCAGCGGACGGTGAAAGTCTTATCCGCATTTTCCTACGGAGAGGAAAAGTTTCCTGCACAAAGGAGGAAAATGTATGGAAAACAACGTAATTACAAAGCTCGAAGATTTGAATCTGGTGGACAGATTTCTTTTTGATGAAGTGATGGAGGACACAGAATCCTATGAGGCTCTTGTCGGCATCCTTCTTGAAAGAGAGGTGCATCTGCTGAGCAGGCCGGAGACGGAGAAGGAACTGCGAGTTTCCCCGCAGCTTCGCCAGGTCCGGCTCGATGTGGTGAGTATGGACTGGTATAAAGAAATTTTTTATACGGAAATGCAGAAGACGGATAC